>Ga0114978_10001110_pt1 | contig 22680 bp, 11 predicted proteins | sample S_140212_EF_Meta_FD_87027 | JGI IMG/M metagenome (GOLD analysis project Ga0114978, IMG submission 87027) | Freshwater microbial communities from Lake Simoncouche, Canada to study carbon cycling - S_140212_EF_MetaG | ecosystem: Environmental > Aquatic > Freshwater > Lake | place: Lake...
CAGATGGGCTGCATTCTTGCCGATCGGGGTGATACATACGGGGCGATCGAGTACTTCGAACGTGCGGTCGATATGGACCCCCATCATTCCCAGGCACTCTTTCGGCTTGCTGGCGAAAATGCATTATATGGCAATGATAATGAAGCGATTCGGCTGTACGAGCAAGGGCTCAGCAAGGCTCCGTTTTATGTCGGAGCATTGCTGAATCTGGGGTTGCTGTACGAAGACAAGGGAAATTATGCCGCTGCCGCATTTTGTTTCCGCCGTGTGCTGCAGCATGACCAAAATCATCCTCGTGCCTTGATGTACATGAAGGACATCGAAGCGACGAGCGAAATGTATTACGACGACGATCTTGCCAAGAATGAAGCACGTCTTGAGCAATTGCTCAGTCGACCTGTGACGGACTTTGAATTGTCTGTTCGTAGTCGTAATTGCTTGGCGGGTATGGAGATCCATACGCTAGGTGATCTTACCAAGACCACAGAGAATGACCTGTTGCAGGGGAAAAACTTTGGCGAAACTTCGCTGGTGGAAATCCGCGAATTGATGCAGGCACACGGGTTGCGCGTCGGCCAGAATCTCGTTCCTGTCAAGAAGCTTGAATGGCCTCAACCAGGGGTCCCCAGTACGCCGATTATCCCCTCCGAGATGTCTCCTCAAGAGCAGGCCCAGTTGGCTCGGTCCGTCTCAGATTTGAATCTTTCGGTTCGTGCCCGTAAGTGTATGGCTCGATTGGGGATTAGCAGTCTTTCGGAGCTCGTTCAACGAACTCCTGATGAGCTGCTGGCCACCAAGAACTTTGGTGTGACCTCGCTGAATGAAATTCGACAGCAGCTCGGCGAAGTCGGTTTGAAGTTGCGAAATGATTGAAGTCGAATCTTGTTGGCGCGAGGTTGTATGAAGAACTCAACAAACAAGGCTGAACGCAATTGGGCTGTTCAGCCTTGTTTGTTTTCCGATAGCGAGCCAGTTTGCAAGTCAGGAAGTTGGAGACGGTTTGGTGGCTGGCGCGGTTTGTCCCTTTTTCTACTGGGAATGATGGTTTTTGCCATCTGGATGATGCCAACAGAGCCTCCCTTGCTGCAGGCGTTTGTTGCTGCAAAAGTGCCGGGCCCAAAAGTGCCGGGCGGAAGTCTCCCTCGGGCAGCGGACCGAAAGCCCTCCGTTGCCTTGGATGAACCCAAAATTCGGGTGAATGTCACGCCTGGAGGCGAGAAGTCCTTGACTCTGGATGTGCGTGGCAAGTTCCGCTTGGTCTCGCTCGATCGAGAAGAACGATTTCCTGCGGATCTCAGCTTAACTCAAATTCTCGTGACTTCGACTGAACGGGGGCTGAAACTGGGGAGCCGACAGACTGCTTCCAGTCGAATCGAGATTCAGCCTGTTGATTCCCCTTCCATTCGGGTGAATGGTCATTTGTATCGAGGTCGTATCAGGCTTTTCCGCCGCACCGATGGGCAAGTTTCCGCGGTCAATGAGCTTCCGCTCGAGGAATATCTCGGCAGCGTTGTCGACTCAGAGATGCCGGCCAAATTCCCCGTAGCGGCCCGCCAGGCACAAGCGATTGTCGCCCGAACCTATGCCTTGTATCAGATCGAACACGTCGATTCTAAGGCGGTTTTTGACCTGCATTCTTCACAACGGAGCCAGAAATATCTGGGTGTTGAATATCGGGATGCCGCGGGGCGCCGTCTGGCGGGAGAAAGTCAGAGCAGCCGGGCGGCGGTTCAAGAGACGCGCGGCATGGTTTGCACTTGGAAAAACCAAGTGTTTTGTACTTATTACTCAGCGGTCTGTGGTGGGCGGACTACGGACGGCCGAGAGGTGTTCAAAGACGCCGCGGAATTGCTGAAATCGGTCCCTTGTGAGTGGTGCAGCGAGTCACCCCATTATCGTTGGACAACCGAAATTTCTCGCGAAGAATTTCAGCGGCGAGCTTTTCGCTCAGGCTCGAATAGCAAGAAAAACCTGACAATTCGGGCCCTGCATCAAATCAAGGAACCTGGGCGGGGCGGGATCTCGCGGTTCGAGCTCGACGCGGGGGATCAACGCCCCGCTGTCAGCGGTGTGGAGTTGCGTGACCGTTTGCCTGCGGGAACATTGCATAGCCCCCATTTCCATGCCAAACTGGAAAAAGAGCGGGTGATCTTCGAGGGGCGTGGGCATGGTCATGGAGTGGGATTTTGCCAGTGGGGAGCCAAAGGGATGGCGGAAACTGGGCGGACTACTGCGGAAATCCTCGATCACTATTTTCCGGGTGTCGATCTGATCGCTCTTGATTATTAAGCTTGATCCTGTCAAAACGAACTCCCCTTATGGGTAGCAATTGGCTGTTGAATCAATGTATGCTGTTGCGGATTCCCGCAGGATCGTCTTTATTCCCGATCAAAGGTCTGGCGATCGCGTCTTTCATTCCCTTCAGGAGAGTCGTCATGTCGAAAAACGTCACGCAGCTTCATCGGCGTCAGTTTTTGAAGACCTCGCTGGCAGTCAGTGCCACATTCGCAGCACCGACGATTATCCCCAGTTCCGCTTTGGGGCTGGACGGCGCGGTGCCACCGAGTGAGCGAATTGTGGTCGGGGGGATCGGGATTGGAAATCGAGGAACCTACGATCTTGGTTGTTTCCTTGAACAAAAAGATGTTCAGTTCGTTGCCGTCTGCGATGTCAAAGAAGCCCGTCGCGTTGCGGTCAAAAAGATTGCTGACACGAAGTATGGCAATCAGAACTGCGACACCTATCGCGACTTCCGTGAACTTCTTGATCGCAAAGATATTGATGCCGTGCTGATTGCTACGGGGCCAAACTGGCACTGTACCGCCGCGATGGCAGCCGCCAAAGCGGGCAAGGATATGTATTGTGAAAAGCCCTGTACCAAGAACATCGCTCAAAGTCTGATTTTGAAAGAGACCATCCGACGAACCGGTCGCGTCTTTCAGGCAGGAACACAGCGGCGTAATCTTCCTCATTTTGCGTTTGCCTGCGAGCTGGCCCGCACCGGAAAACTGGGAAAAATGAAGAAGGTGTATGCTCATCCCGCTGGGATGCAGGCGATGATGAGTGGCTGGCTGATTCCAGAAGCGGAACCGAACAAAGAAGTTGTTGACTGGAATATGTATCTCGGCCCTGCTGCCTGGCGACCTTTCAATCCCAAGTTGCTCGACGGATTCAACTTCGAAAAGGGTGGGGGATTGGTTGGTGGTGGGGTTCTTGAATGGGGTTCCCACTGTGTTGATCTTTGCCAGTGGGCAGTCGGCGACGTCCCGGCTCCTGTGGAATATGATCCCCCGAAAGACGGGCAGTTGGTGGCTCGTTATGCCGATGGTGTCGAACTGATCTTCCGTGAATCCGGCTGGATTCCACTCGGTTCATGCCCAGTCCGTTTCGAAGGAGAAACAGGATGGGTGGAAACCGGTGACAGCGGCAAGCTGGTTCTCAGTTCGCCAACGTTGCTGGCCGGCCGGACCGTGGCAGAAATCGCAGAATATCCCGCGACATTCCACGTCCGGGACTTCCTCGATTGTGTCAAATCACGCAGTCAGCCCAAGGGGAATGCGGAAGCGGCTTGTAACGCACACATTGCGTGCCATGCTGCAAACATCGCTTTGCATCTGGGCCGTCAAGTGAAACTCGACCCCAAAACCAACGAGTTCATCAATGATGAACAAGCCAATCGTCTCCGTTCGGAAGCCCTGCGTGAGCCATGGCGGCTGTGATATCGCGAGAAATGCAGCGATTGCTCGAGAAATTCAGGCGATTTGACGACGTTTTGGGAATTTACCTTATCTGGATCGACATCATGCAATACCATCAAAAAGCGAGGCAATTGTGCCTCGCTCTGCTCCTGACAATTTTTGTTCCCTGTTCTTTCAGCTTTGCGGGTGACGGGCCGGCGGCTTCACCTGAAAAGGAAGCCGAACTGATTGCGGTTCTGCAGTCTGAATCGCCGGCTGCTGAAAAAGCAATCGCCTGTAAAAACCTGGCGATCTATGGGTCCGGCAAAGCGGTACCAGAACTCGCCAAATTGCTTGGAAACGAGCAACTCTCTTCCTGGTCACGCATCGCTCTGGAAGCCATTCCAGGATCCGAAGCGGATGAAGCATTACGGAAAGCGACCGATTCTCTGGAGGGGTTGCTGCTGGTCGGAACGATTAACTCGATTGGTGTTCGTCGCGATTCGAGTGCCGTGGATCTGTTAACAGCGAAACTGCAGTCGCCCGATGCGGAAGTCGCCTCGGCAGCCGCAGTGGCCCTGGGTCGAATCGGCTCGAGCGCTGCTTCCCAATCCCTGCAAACGGTCCTGGCAACCGCCCCGCTCAATGTTCGTTCGGCAGTTGCTGAGGGATGTGTCCTGTGCGCAGAACGCTTTCATACGGCAGGACTCGAAGCGGAAGCGGTGGCACTGTACGACTTGGTTCGCAAGAGTGACGTTCCCGAACAGCGGATCCTGGAAGCAACGCGGGGTGCCATTCTGGCCCGCAAACAACAGGGGATTCCGCTGCTGATTGAACAACTCAAATCACCGAGTAAAGGTCTGTTTTACATCGCCCTGAGTACCGCACGGGAATTTCCCGGACGCGAAATCGACGAAGCCCTGGCAACGGAAATGGCAAAAGCAACTCCCGACCGAGCTGCGCTGATCATCGGTGCCATGGCAGATCGGACCGAAACGGTCTCGTTACCGGCGATCCTCAAGGTCGCGAAGAGCGGTCCAAAGCCCGTGCGACTCGCGGCGCTGCATGCGCTCGGACGAGTTGGGAATGCGGAATCCCTGTCTCCTTTGCTCGAGTCGGCGATTGAAACCGATCCCGAAATCGCGCAGGTGGCTCACAAGGGGCTGACTGAGATCCCAGGTGAGAGTATCGACAAGGAAATCGTGACTCGACTCGCCAAACCAGACGGGAAAGTCTATCGACTGTTGATTGAATTGGTCGGAGAACGTCGTATTGATGCCCTGCCGGCGTTGCTGAAAGCTTTAGATAACTCGGATAAAGCCGTGCGAAGTGCCGCATTGACTTCGCTTGGTAACACCGTTCCTGCGGATAAACTCGGAGTTCTGATCAAGCAGGTTGTCACTCCGAAGTCTGCAGACGATGCGGTTTTGGCTCAACAGGCCTTGAAAACCGCCTGCGTCCGCATGCCTGATCGCGACGCCTGTTCCACGGAACTTGCAGCAGCCATGGAACGAACACCGGTTGCAACAAAGATTGCACTGCTCAAAATCCTCGGGGCGGTGAGTGGCCCAAAAGCACTCAGTACGATTGCCGCCGCTGCCAAGAATAACGATCCGCAACTGCAAGATGTTGCGAGTGAGCTGCTCGGCGACTGGATGACGATTGATGCGGCGCCCGTTCTACTCGATTTAGCCAAGACGGCACCCGCCGAAAAGTTCCAGATTCGCGCGATGCGAGGCTACATCAAGGCCGCACGTCAATTCACGATGGCCGAGCCAGAACGAATCGAGATGATCCAGCGAGCGACAGAAGCATCCCGTCGGACCGCCGAGAAAAAGCTTGTCGTGGAAGTTCTGAAACGCTATCCAAATCTGGAAACGCTGAAACTGGCGGTCAAAGCGGTTCAGGATCCTGAGCTCAAAGACGAGGCCTCGCAAGCGGCCCTGGTGATCGCCCTGAAAATCGGGGATAAATCTCCCGAAGTCCGGGAGTTATTGTCGACTGTGGAACTCAGCAAGGTGAAACTGGAAATCATTAAGGCAGAATATGGAGCCGGAGCGGCCCAGAAGGATGTCACGGAAATCCTGCAGAAACATGCCACCGATATCCCGTTGATCACGCTCCCTTCCGGAAGCTACAACGAGTGTTTTGGTGGTGACCCCGCCCCCAGCACCGCAAAACAATTGAAAATTCAGTACAAGATCAACGACAAGCTTGGCGAAGTGGCCCTTGTCGAAAATTCACTGATCATCCTCCCCGTACCGAAGGAAAAGAAATAGTCGTGGGGGCTTTCGGTGCTCGCGACCGTTTTAGTCCCCCTGATCCTCGGCGGTTTTGACTTACGGTCAATTCGCTCTTGAAGAACGAACCCGTTGTGCACTCGCAACGGGTTCGTTCTTTTGGGGTGTGGGGAATCGGCTTCTGTTTCTGATCCTCACGCTGTTGGAACGGCTGAGTTGCTGTTAGCGAATCAAAGGGTCTCGGTTTCTAGCGAGTCATTACAGTCAATGAACAGCCAGAAGATCCCGCTGGCAAGATACATTCCTGCCAAGAGCATAAAGAGTGGTCCCCAGTTGATGAGGCTGATTTTTGTCCCATCCACAACTTGGCTGGTGGTGTTCCAGTCGAGTAATGTTCCAAAGACAATCGGCATGATGATGCCACCGATTGTTCCCGAGGTATTGATAATACTGAACACGGTTGCCGAAAAGCGTCCACCCAGATCCGTACATGTTCCCCAGACTGTCGGTTGACTCCAGTCACTGAAAAACTTGGCCAGCATCAGGGCAATCCCGGCTGCCAATACAGGGCTGGCAGGAAGAGCCAGAAACCGATCGAGGAGATCGCGGCACGGCGCAATGAACCGAGCTACCGTCTCGATCTGGCTTGCCACGATAAAGAGCATCAAACAACCGATCAGCTTGCCGACAAACCCAATTCCACTCCGTGATCGTCGACGATCGTGGGTTCGGTGAATCAGGTAATCATTCAGAAATCCTCCGGCAATTCCCCCCAAGGCACCACCCCATAGGGGAAGACTCGACATCCAACCGACGCTGCCAATTTTTAAATCAAAACGATCCAGAAAAAACTTCCCCATCAAATAGACAAAGGCGACGTCTGATCCCGCATCGAGAAAACTTTGGACCACAAAAAATCGCATGCTGCGGTTGTGAAAAGCGCGCGACCAGGAAAGAACACCACCATATGCGGTCGACGTTTGCGAGTCTCCTGCGGAAATCAACCGTCGTTCGGCGTCATTGACACGTGCATCGACCTGCGGTGAATTTCGGAACAGCAACAGAAAGAGGATCCCAAAACCGACGCCTGCCAAGCCGAAGACCGCCAATGCTGTCTGCCATTTCAGCCCAAAGTACCCCATCAGGACCGTTCCGAGCAAAATGGGGGACATCGCCCCGCCCCCTCGTCCAAAGGCGGTCGCGATCCAACCCTGAACCATTGTGCGGTTTTGCTGCGGAAACCAAACTCGCGTCGCCTTGGTCAACCCGGGATAGCATCCTGCTTGAAACAGACCAAATTGCAGTCGCAGCATCCCGATCAGCCACAAGTTTTTGGTCATGCCGAAACCCATCAATGCCAGCGACCAGAGGATGATGCTGAGCCCGAGGAACTGATGCGTCCCAAATAGATCCATGACGATGCCACTCGGAATTTGCCCTGCGGCATAAGTCCAGTAAAACAGCGCAAAAACGAAGCCGGATCGTTTGTTATCAAAGCCATATTCCGCCTGAATTGTGGGCGAAATGATATTCCAAGAATAGCGATGCAGATACAAGAGCCACGATGTCCCGCACGCCAAAGCAAACGTCAACCAGCGCACGTTTGTCGGAGACTCCGACCCTTCCGAGACAGGCTCAACCATGCGGAGACTCTTTCTATTTTGAGTTTGGATTCGAATTCAGACTCTTCGCGATTTATTTCCGACCAAATACCATGATGGTGATATCATCATTCTGTGGTCGTCCATCCGCGAATTGACGAACGTCATCAAGAATCACTTTTCCTAATTCCTCGGCATTCCCACCGGTACTCTGCTGCATCCGCTGGCGTAAGCGATCGACGCCATATAAGTCATTGGCAGGATTCATCGCCTCGCTCACACCGTCCGTGTAAATGACACAGGTTTCACCCGGCAAAATCACGCGAGTCGCGATTTCGTATGGAAAATCATCAATCACCCCGATCGGAACACCGACGATTTCATCGCCAAACTCCACAATCGTTCCGTCATTCTTCCGGATCATCATCGGCATGTGTCCCGCGATGGCAATCGTCATTTCCCCCGAGGTCACGTCAATGACACTGAGCACGAAGGTAACGAACCGTCCATCGACGGCCCGAGTACACATTTGATGGTTTATCCGCTGTACGGCCTCCTGAACATCACCAACGAATGTCATCACATTCGTGACAACGGTGGCGATCCGCGACATGATCAGCGATGCCGGCACTCCCTTGCCCGCGACATCCCCAAAAGCGAGACAGACTTTTTTCCCCCCATCCACGAAGAAGGCATCGTAATAATCACCACCCACTTCCTGAGCGCTATCATACGAGGCGAAAAATTCCCAACCCGAGATTTGGGGTAATGCGGTCGGGAGCAGTGATCGCTGGACTTCGCTGGCGATCTGCATTTCTTTGTCTTGCTTCTGCTTTTCCATCGCAGTCACCAGCAAGTTCGCCTGTTCGTAACACATCGCCGCTTGGCCCGCGACAACCATCAAGAGATCCAGGTCTCCCTCGTTAAACTGGTTGAACGTGTTTTGAGTATCGATATTGATGACGCCGATGGGCATTTCATCCAGGCCGATCAACGGTACACACATCATCGAGCGAATCAGCAGATTAATCGATTCACTGGAATTGAAACGGGGGTCATTCGGTGCATCACCCGACAGGATCCCCGTTTTTTCTTCCAGTACTTTCCTCAAAATCGTCCGACTGAGCTTTACGGTTTCGTCCTGATTGGATCGACGATGCTTTGTCGCGCGGGGGACCATCTTGCCCAACGCTTTATCCATGATTAGGACACAGCCTCGGTCTGCAAAAGGAAAAATCTGAAAGAGTGCCTCCAAGATCTTTGGCAAGATCAAGTCGAGTTCCACAGCACCCGCCAAGGCTCGGCTGATTTCCAGGACGGCTTTCAGCTTGGATTCGGGATTGACGTTCAGCTTGCCGAATCCCGTCGTATGAGTTGTCTGGGTATTCGATCTCTGTTCGTCGTCGTCCACTTCAACTTTTAAGATCCCTCCAGCCCCCGCTGCTGCCAGATGACCCACAACGACAGAATTCCGCTGTGAACTCAGTTGCGCGAGATCTTCAAATCGAAAGATTGCCGGACCGATTTTGAATTGCATCTCATTTTTGAGTGCGACCGGGCCTTCAATTTTTTTGGAATTGATGCTGGTCCCGTTGCCACTTCCCAGGTCTTCAACGAAATACGTTTGTCCCTTTTTGAAGACCCGAGCGTGTTTTCGCGAGACCAGACCATCGTGAATCTGAAGCCCACAATCGCCAAGACGCCCGATGATCAGGTCATCACCGGTTAATTCGATCGTCGTCGCTATGCCCTGCAGAAGTTGGATCAATTTCGCCACAACGAAACCTTCTCATCGAGAGCATCAAGATCGGGACCACGCGGGTTACTTTTTTCACTCGCTCCACTGTGGTCGATTCTAAAGCCCTCGTCCCGAGAACGAAAGGAGTGGTCAATCCGTTTCGGGAATCCGAGGTGAAAACGCCTGTTTCAAACCCCAAAGATGGTCTCAACATTGCCCCTCAGCACCTGCCGGCCAAAGTCGAGCGCCTGTTCCTCGCTCCACCCCCGTCCGACAACAAAATCGCTCGCGAGAACCCGTGCCAAACATTTTCGGTACATACTGAACTTCGGCCAGCCGAATTCCAGTTTGTACATGTCGCTGTAATAGCCAATCTGCTTATTGCGGGGAACCGCTTGCAGTCGTGCTTTCGTATCGAGTTCAATATACGCGGGGATGTTGGAGTACCACCAATGGGCGTTGGTCACCACATTGGGAAAAATCCAACTGTAGCTAACCAGTTCCTGATTGCTGGCTTGCGCCAGGACCGAGATTGGAAAGGTCACCTGAGGAAATGCATTTAACAGAGATTTGTACTGAATCAGCGAAACTCGCTGATCAAACAGGTCTTGTCCCTGAAAGACTCCCGACGGATAAACGCGTCGGTTCACCCCAATCATGAGATCAAAGGGGAGTTTGTATTCGGCACAGAACTCGGTGATCGTCCAGAAAATGAAGTTCGCCCCCAGTCCGGCAGAGGGTGAATCCGCCTCGAGAAATGCCGAGCGAAACAGGGAATCCAGCTCGGCCGGACTTCCTGGGGCGACTGGCGAAAAACTGGGGGGCAAACTGATTGCACAGGCTCGTGCCCCGCTCTGAGTAAAGTGATCAAATAACTTTCCGATTGCCTGCCGAATGGCAGTCGTACTGGTCGGCTCGATCCCCGTGGCCCTGGTCAATCGCTCACGAACAGCGGGATTCGTAAAGTGAAAGACCAGATCGTCAGTCCGCAAACAGGGAACATAGCGGTGCGTATCAAATCCGGTCAGGGGGTCATCGAAGTCGTTGGTAAGAAAAACTCGTTCGATCCCTGATTGTTTCAGACACTGATCTTCCCAGTCGGGTTCCGACATTTTTGCCGCCGATCGATCGTACAGCGATTCCCAGTTTTCCAGGGTAATCCGATCGTTATCAAAGCCAAAAAACTTCTGGCAAAGTTCTACCAGCCAGCTCACCTGAATCGTATTGTCGAGATGAACCAGCGATTCCACCAGTCGTCCCACCTTGGTTTTCGGGTCCAACCCCGGCTCTTCAATCCGGGATTTGGGCATTCCCGAAGAATGTGCCAATTCCGTGTAATAGTGATACCCCATGATGTCGGCCAGGGTCTTCGAGGCAGGTGCGTGGGGATTGATATGCGTATGGGGGTCAATCAGCGTCAGCTTGGTCAATTCGTTGCAGAGTCTGGTTGCCAGTTGTTCCGACATCGTTTGGTCCCCTGATCAAAATCTTGAGAAACAGTCCTGTGAAAAGTGATGACGAGTGTGGCAACTGCACCGTGAGGATGCAATCAAAGGGAAAATGGATCATGATTCCGTCAAGTGGATCGACGGATCGTTTTGAGTTGGTTTCGATACGACGAGTACGGATCCCCGATCAACACCGTGGAAAGGTTCAGAATTGAAGCCGACGGACTGCAATGACCTTGATGAAATTCTGCTGCGGCTCGTGATGGCGACGTTGCTGGGGGGAATCCTCGGGATTGATCGCGAGCTGCACCGAAAGCCCGCCGGAGTCCGAGTCCTCTCAATGGTGAGCATGGGGGCGGCAGCGATCGCGATGGTGAGCGTCGTGATCATGCCCGGCGACGAAACACATCCCGGTGATGGCGTATTGCGAACTGTCCAGGGGGTTTTGTCGGGAATTGGATTTCTGGGAGCCGGCGTCATCATGCGGGCTGCGGGCAAAGAAGAAATTCACGGACTGACCACCGCTTCGTTGATTTGGATCGCATCAATCCTGAGGCTCATCTGCGGACTGGGACAATGGGTGCTTGGACTGAGTACCTTCGGTCTGGCTGGTTGCATTCTGATCGGAGGCCGGTGGATTGAACTCAAAGTCTCACAAATCGCAATCACTCCCCCTGCAGGTTCATCAATAAATCCTGATTCAAAGCCCTGACCAGAAGTGGGGTAAAATTCTCTGGAATCGAGCGAGACTGCCACATGGGATGAGGGGATCAAAATCGAACCCAATCAAACCTGTTCAACGCGCTGAATCCCGGTCCAACACCTGGTACAATCGAAATCTGGCAAAAGTTCCAGCCGGGAAACTCGAAATCAAACGCGGTTCGTCCGGAATTCATTTTCCGCGATTCTGTCAACCATTTCCATTTCTCCGGGTGTCATCTCAGAGGGTGAGACCATCACGAACGGCAAGCCGTTTTGCCAGCGAGGCACCTGAATTCAAGGCACCTTCCATATAACCGATAAATGGATAGCACGTATGTTCTCCGGCAAAATGTAATCGTCCAATCCCCGATCGTAACTGGGGTCCCACGGTCATGATTTCGCCCGGCGCAGGAAAGGAATATCCCGCTCGCGTCCACGGTTCACCGATCCAATCCGCGCTGATCCCCTTGAGAAATTGAGCGCGAAATCCGGGGAACAGCGCTTCGTAGGCTAACAGGTAGGCCGCTTCGCGTTCAGCGACCGGCAGTCGATGAATGGCTTCCGCAGCCGGCCCACCTGAAAAAGCAATCAAGGCTTCTGGCCCCTCACCAGCCTGACCGCTCGTACCATGCCAGGTTGAACCAATCATGCCATCTGTATGGCCGTCGGGAGACCGATGAGACTCACGCCAAACCGGCGATTTGACAACCGCGAGGTACTTCACATTCGCTCCCATCTGCACGACCAATTCTTTGGGCAACGCGGGTTCGAAACGAATTGTCGACCAGGTTGAAGGAGGAATCGCCAGGACGAGATCATCAGCCTCATATTTTCGGCCGGCGAAATCGACGACGCGCACGCCCCGATCGGTGGCTAGAATTTCGGTAATCGGGCAATTTAATTTCAGTCTGTCATCACCCAGTTCCCGCGCGAATCGGAGTGCAAACTGTTGGTTTCCCCCTTTCAGGCGAAAGACTTCCGAATCGGTCCAGTACTTTTCCAGTCCCCCCCCTTTGACCTGCGCCAGATTCCCGAGGTAGCTTTGCTGCGAAGTCGCCACCCCATTACTGGAGGTAAAACGCAAGGTTAATAACTGATGCGCGAACTCAGAGAGTTTGAGCCGCTCCAGCCATTCTGCGGTGGAAATTCGATCGAGTTGTTCCGCCTGAGGACTGAGCCAAGGTTGAACGGCGTCGACGGAACGAGCATCCTCTGTCATCTGCCGATAAGCCCCGCGGACCTCGTTTCGCTCAGCATTCTGACTGGTACGAAGTGTCAACTTTCCTTCCAGAATCGTAGGTGAGGGGGCCTCGTCGTCCACCACATCCAGAAAGTCAAAGCCAAACCGGGTCGCATAGGCGACGACATGAGGGTGGTTTAAGCCGAGCAGTTCTCCCCCCGCCTCTACGACCTTACCGGGGATCAAATTCGTCAGCGACGAAACTCGCCCCCCCACGCGATTTCGCGAGTCAAATACCGTGACCTCATAGCCAGCGCTGTTCAGCTCGTAAGCACAAGCGAGTCCTGAAAAACCCGCTCCCACCACGATGACCCGTCGCAACTTCGGTTTCGGTTCTCCCTGTCCCAACAGATTGGCCGAATGGGATAACAACTCGACAGCAGCAATCCCCCCGATCCTGAACAGCCCTCGACGCGAGAATACCGGAATCTTTACATTTTCGAATGCCTGTGCGGTAAGTGAGTCTGGCATAATTGATCTTAAATATATGTAGTAGAAGCGAAACTCATCGTGAGTTATCGTCAAAACGATCGCACACCGCGATATGACGAGCGCGATAACTCACAAAGAACCTCGTCTTTTAGAATACACTGGTCGAAAAAATTAAACATTTGAACCGAGACGAATTCATTCTGAATTAGAAATTAATGTAAATTTTTATCCATTGAATTTTTTAAAATAAGTTTTTCTAATATCGCAGCATTTTTATCTGATTTGATATCAATAAACTCCGATTCGAATGACAAAAAAGTTGAATTTTGGGTAAACCCATTTTGGGGGCCTCGTGTGCAGGTGAGATTTTCGCTCTGAATGATCTTAGCACCCAATCTGATGAGAGTGTCGCGGGGGTTTTCAGAACTCTCTGTATCGGCTTCATCAGATCCTTTTATCCAGGTAAATATCCCCTTGAGCGATTTTCCTGCGGCCGCCGCACTATCGCGAAGAACTACGGATCCTCGCCAAATTAGTTCTCTACCAATCCCCTGTTTTCGAAATAGGGGATCCACCGCCAAATGAGTGAACCGCCCGCATTCGATGCTCGGATACCACTCGATCCCTAGACAGCCGAGAACTTTGCATTTTGAAACATCATCAAGATCTTTGCCAAATACCAGAAAATGTGTCTCTGGTTCTTGTGCTTTTTTATCGCCCCAGAGTCTCTCCCGAAGTTGCGCGAGTCCCTCTGGCTCTTCTTCACCGTGAAGACCACTCTTACAGAGTTGATAAGCACTATTCAGTATCGTTTTGCGTAAAGAATTTTCATCGCCGGTTTCTTCCGTCAAATCTCGTAAATCTTGCCAATGATTATCGTCGCGCAACTCGTCATGGCTAAGTGAGTTAGCACGAATCGACTTAAAATATTGCCTAACAATCTCTGGCATTCTGCACGAGGTGATCTCCGGAACAGCGTGCTCTTCCAAGTGCAATCGGTCGGTCCAATCCTCACCTTGGTAGGTGTTTTTCAATTCATAAGCCATGTACGCTCGAATGGTATCTCCGGACCTTGAAGCGAGTGACGGTGTCGATGAAGCCGTTCGTGATCCATCACCGTTTTCATCGAACGCGCAGGCAAATGAGATTTCGAGAATTCCATCATCTAATTGGACTTTAGGATCGAGGTATTCCTTCAGCGTATGAAGCGTCTTACAGGCGAGTTCCTTTTTAATGCTTTCGTAGACTGTCGGTTCGGCAATATTGCCGTGTTGAAAGAACGGGATCAGTCCACGCCATGCCTGTTTGTTACGTTGGTTGTCGGTTGCATTCTCGTTCCACGGAAAAAGAAGTGCAGGAAACTCTCGATTCTCGGTGCTTTGGTGGGTCTGCGATTTCACTTTGACGCAAACAGCAAAAATCACCCAAACATAAGCCGAATACATTTTCGACTCGTGCCAATTGCATTCTATGTGTTTATCATCGTTGATCGCCTCCAACGCCAGAAAAAGTTCATTTTTTCTCTGTGCTTTACAAACATTGTCATCGGGCCGAACCCAAACGAGATTGGCAGTCAAGCTTGTTGGAATCACGACGGATAGTTTTTTAGAAGATGCTGCATTAAGACCCTTCGTTTGCCAATTCTGATAATGTTCTTTTAGCTGATCCCATTGTAAGCGTTCTTTCGTGTTATTATTCTCTTTTAAAAAAAGTGGTAACGAGTTGTTCTCGTCGCCATAACCATACTGCAGTCCGATTGGACCGCTATTCTCGGTTGATCCGCTTGTCCAGTTATCAGAACCATGTATTGGAATACTCGGGCCCCACTGTATCCAGCACATCCAAATAAACGACTGTAACTTTCGCAGTTTAGGCAAGGTCAATTTGTCAGTCGCTGTTTTCCCCTGTAACAACGGATCCTCTTTCCAGGCCATGTCCAAACCATAATTGCGAACGATTAACTGCCAATCTTCGTCAAACTCACTCAAGAGGCCACTCACCAAATACGTGGGCGAGAGAAATCCGCTTTCAACCTTCACTGGGCAGAGAAATTTCGGTTTCAGCAGAGAACACTGTTTGCCGCAATGTTCGCGAAAAATCTTCTTAACACGTTCGGGGGTATAACATGCAATACATTTAAACACTGGTAAAAAAATACATTTTAACACTGTTGCAAAAAAGTCAAAAACGTTCACAATAAATTTAAAAACTAGCAAATCATTTCTTGCGCTCGACTCAAAAATGGATCGCCACGTTAAGGGATTGGCATCTGAAGCTTTAGGGATCACGACCATCCGTCCTAATGCGACATGGTTTAAAAAAAAGATGCACGAACATTTCCATGAAAATTCTGGTAATTCCTGTTGAATACTAAAATAACTTTCGATTTTTTCTTGTGCATTAAATACTTGGAATAAACTTTCTCGGGTGATCGAATGAAGCGATGTCTCTCCTTTTTCTTCATACTTCCGCAGCTGTTTTTCCATTGCGGCGCGAATCTCTTCTTTTTTACCAGAGCTTTCAAGCAGATGGCATAGTTCTACATAAATCTGAGCTCGCTTGAAAATTTTCTCTGTGTTCAATAGCAGACATAAAAAATCAAAAAATGGTGGAAAAAAAACTAAAAAAAAGCAAAAAAACAAAAAAAGCATGGTGGGGGAAAGGTTCAAGTTGATGTGAGTCAGAATAGATGTCCAGCTCTGGAAAATTAGGGGCCAGAGTAGCCAGATGACAAAGAGTAAGATTGCGGGAGAAAGCGTCAACGCGACGAGGACGACTCGCAGAACTGCACCGGTTATCGAGGTTAAGAATCCCCGAAAACAACCCCAGATTCGATATAAATTCCCACGAATCCATGAATCCGGAAGCTTGACGGGGACGCCTCGCAGAATTTCGCCGATTATGCCAATTATCCAGCTTAAGAATCTCCGAACCTGATCCCAGATTGGATTTAAAATCCAAGAGTTCCATGGATCCGGAAGCTTGACGAGGACGACTCGAAAAAATTCGCCAAATGTCGGGTTTGCGATGATCCCCCAAAACCATTTCCAGATTCGATATGAGTGATACGCGTACAGGCCTAGCTCATTCAACCGGGTTTTTGGCGGGTGACTCCGATCTTCGGGGTCGGCCAGTGAGGGTGTCTGTTCGTCGGTGGGAATCAGACTTGGGGGCATGTCATCTGGGGACAGACTGCGATGCAGAAGTTCAATTGTTCTGAAGTGCACAATGGCGAACGCGCCCGGAAAGACCCCGAGTGCCCAAAAACCGCCCATTTTTACCGCTGCGGACAGATCCGCAACACCGAGCAACTTTACTAATGAGGTTGGGGAAGGCTCGGAAGGGTTTTCGAGCTTTAGGTAATCAATAATCCAAAAATTGGCGTACCCTCGCACGAGCCAGACTACGGGAAGCCCGCCGCCAAAAATAATGGTCAACCAGAAAATCCAAAAAATTAAGGGACGGTTTTTCATCGCTGGCAACCTCTTATCCAGGCGAGTTTACGTATGTCAAATTTCACAGCAAGGCAAGGTCGACTCGTTGGTGAATGTCGACTCACGATTATCGCTGGCACGACGCCGAATCAGTTAAGCATTCCAGCGAGCAATTGGCATTTCCAGGTCTGCAGCAGTCTGTACGGACTGGGGATTTGTCCGCTTCTGCAGGCTGTTTTCCACATCCTGACGGATGGTGAGAAAATCCGGGTCCTGACTTGGGTTCGCAACTCCCAGAGCTCGATAAAATTCGTGCATGAAATCGAGCAGCGCATCCCCCGAAACATGTGGGGTTTCGTTTAATACCATGGGAAATGCGAGCAACAAAAGCTTGCGCGAGCGTCCATCACCCGGACGAAGTTCGGGCTGGACATAGCGGACGGGTATCAACATCGAACCAAGTCGCTTCATGACCTCAATCCGGTCCCTGGGTGACATGGCATCTTCGGCAGGGTCGATTAACCGCGGATCGTGTGTCTCGGCAAACACGCCGCGTAAATGCCCGCCTGCCGCTTGGCATTCCTCTGTCAATGAATCAATCGCCTGGCGAACCAAACGCCGGCCTAATCCACGTCCACGCCCGGCAGGATTCACCGCAATATACGTGAGCAATCCACAAGAACTCTCCTGATACAATTCATAAATCAGCATCCCCCCCAAAACTCGGTGAGCGGGATCATTCAGAGACTCGCCAGCAACCAGAAAATGAGTTCGTGGTTGAGGTGTTGGCTTTTGCGGGTCAAAAAGCCGTTCGCGGTATTGTTCCAGGTCTTCCTGTTCGTCAGGATCCGTGAAGCACGCGAGATAAAGTTTCTCGTAAACTTCCCGCAGTAAATCAGAGTCGCGACTGACACGGAGATCGATGATTTCCACGAAAAGCTCCTTCATCCAACCTGTCACAGAATGTTCGAACACAATTCATCAAAAGTAGGCAGGTTCAACTGCCGCTGGCTTGATGCGAAACATTCGATTGACAAAATCGAACGTGAGCAATAGTGAAACAAATCCCCAAAACGATTTCAAGCTTTCCGAGGACTCGGATGTTGTTTTTGGAATCGGTCGGTGGTTTGACTGTCGCCTGAACCAGAACAGCCCGTTGCTCCCCTGAAAAAAACGTTTTTGGGAAGAGGAAAGCGTTACCACTCGCGAGGCTTAATAGTTTGGGCGATTAATCCCCAAGGCAGAGTGGCATGCAGCACGGAAAGTCACCCGTCACCGTTCCCGACCGATCGAGAGAATGCTACAAAATGGGGATGCGTTTTCGCGGCAACGCGGCCTCGATCTCCGCATCGTTGATTCGGTGTGAATTCCCGGTCGATTTCAGGATGACTTTGACTCTACTTGTGTCATCCTGAATCCGACCTGTCCATTCAACCTTTTGCTGCGCCTTCTCCCTGTAGGAATTGACGGAATGAAACGTCTCGGTGTGTGGTTCGTTGGTTTTTTGATGACCGTCTCGTGCGGCCAACTGGCGCTCGCTCAAGAGAACGCAAAGCCGAAACCATTGAAAGCCCTCCTGGTTACCGGGGGCTGCTGCCACGACTATGGCAAGCAGAAAGAGATCCTCAAACGGGGAATCGAATCGCGGGCGATGGTCGAAGTGACCCAGGTCCACTCGAAAGATTCGTCCGTCAAAGCTCGATTTGATCTTTATGACGACCCCGACTGGGCGAAGGCTTATGACGTCATCCTGCATGATGAGTGTACCGCAGACGTCGTGGAACTCCCCTACGTCGATCACATTTTGAATGCCCACAAAAACGGTGTTCCTGCGGTCAACCTGCATTGTGCCATGCACAGTTATCGCCTGGTGAATCGAGACGACTGGTTTCAATTCGTTGGCATTCAGTCCTCGTCCCACGGACCACAAGAACCGATCGACATCACTTTCGTTGATCGCACTCATCCCATCACCAAGTCGTTAGAAAACTGGACGACGATTCGGGAAGAACTCTACAACAACGTAAAACTCTTCCCCACCGCAAGGCCACTCGCCTTGGGGCGCCAGAATGTCGGCAATCGGAATGACGAGGCGGTCGTCGTTTGGACCAGCGAGTTTGGCAAGGGACGGGTTTTCAGTACGACACTGGGGCATAATTCGGAAACGGTGAGTGATCCTCGGTATCTGGATCTGGTGACTCGTGGGTTACTCTGGGCCTGTAACAAGCTCAATCCCGAATACCTGCAACCGTTTGCCATCGCCAAAAAGGAACGGGTTCCGGTCAATCTTGCCCGAGGTAAAACCGCGACCGCTTCAGCATCACAACCAGGGCATCCTCCCGAACATGCGATTGACGGAAATCCCGATACGCGTTGGTGTTCTCCGAATCATGATGCGGGATATTCCTGGCAGGTCGATCTCGGGCAACCCGAAGAATTGACCGGGTGTCAAATCGTCTGGGAGCAGGATGGGGTCAACTACCGCTTTCAGGTCGAAGGATCCGTTGATGGAAAAACCTGGAAGATGTTATCCGACCAGTCCAAAACGGATGATCGTGACCAAGTGCAACAACTGAAGTTTTCGGCTGGGGGCGTTCGACATGTCAGACTCACTACGACCCAACTGACTCCAGGTTGTTGGGGAAGTTTTTTTGAATTTGAAGTGCATGGCACGAAAACCGAAGAGCGAACGATCGCCGGGGACAACACCCTGCGTCCGCGTGTCGTAAAGGGATTACCCGGCGTCAAGGTCCCCGCCGGTTTTGCCGCAACCCTGTTCGCGGGTCCACCCGATGTCAACTATCCGACGTGTGTCGCCACGACCCCCGATGGAGTCGTCTTTGTCGGTGTTGATGAAAATGGTTCGCTCGACAAATCGGCGAATCGCGGCCGGATTGTTCGCTGTCGGGATCTGGATGGGGACGGAAAAGCAGACGAATTTAGGGACTTTGCCAAAATGGACAGTCCTCGTGGAATCGTCGTGATCCCCCAACCCCCTTTGGCCGCCGACAAAACCGCGAACCCGCAAAAGGTGTCGTTGATCGTGCTGCACCCGCCGACCCTCACTGCCTTTCACGACGACGATGGCGATGGCATTTCCGATCGATCCGAAGTTCTTGTCAACGGGATCGGCTTTGACCTCAAAACACGTCCAGCAGATCATACCACCAACGGAATTCAAGTCGGAATTGACGGCTGGATCTATGTGGCCGTCGGTGATTATGGCTTCGTCAATGCGGTGGGAAGCGACGGCCAATCCGCCTCGTTGCGCGGAGGGGGGATTGCCCGAGTGCGACCGGATGGATCCGAGTTAGAAATTGTTTCGCGCGGCCAGCGAAACATCTACGACGTGGCCATTAGCCCGACGATGGATCTGTTTACTCGTGACAATACCAACGATGGCGGGGGCTGGAATGTTCGGCTCAGTCATGTCCCGCAAAATGCTCAGATGGGATATCCCTCGTTATTTATCAATTTTCCCGAAGAGATTGTTCAGCCGATGGCCGACTATGGAGGTGGGTCCCCCTGTGGTTCGTTGTTTGTCGATGAACCAACATTGCCGGGGGAACTGAGCCACCAATTGCTGACATGTGACTGGGGACGCAGCATCGTTTACCGGCATCCACTCACCCCTAAAGGGGCCGGATTCACCGCAGAACAAGAACCCTTGATTGAAGTTCCCCGTCCGACCGACATTGATGTCGATGCCAGCGGCAATCTCTATATTGCCAGCTGGAAGGACGGCAGTTTCACGTTTAGTGGTCCCAATGTTGGTTATGTACTGAAAGTCAAGCCGCCATCGCCAATCCAACCTTCGCTGACTGAGGCGAACCGCAACGGAACGGTGGTGGGAAGCGGTGACGCGTCACTTGCAACACCACCAACCGCTGCAGAACTGATTCGGCAAATGGCCTCGTCCAGCCACACCGTTCGATTGCATGCGCAGCGACAAATCCTTCGGCAAGGTGATCACCTGGAACTCGCTCAAGGCCTGGAAAAACTGGCCGCGACTGCGGATGCGGGACTGCCTGTCCGCGTCGCAGCCATTTTTACACTCAAACAATTACGCGGCGAGAAATCGCATCCGGCGTTATTGGCTCTGTCCCAGGATCCGCTCATTCGTGAATCGACCATCCGGGCGATGGCGGATCGAAAATCGGAGTTAGCAGTGACAGACATCGAGTCAATTGTCGCTGGCTTGACCGACCCCAATCCTCGCGTCCGTCTGGCTGCCGCGCGCGCTCTCGGACGATTTACCAGTACCGCGACCACAGCGGCTCGCCTCCAGCAAGCCAACCGGAAACTCGTACAGCGGACTGCTGATCAGGACCCGTTAGTTGTCCAGATCGCCATCCAGAGTCTGGTTGAACTCAAGGCCATTGATGCCTGTCTTGAAGCCTTGTCGTCGCCATCACTCGATCAGCGACTCGGTGCACTCATGGTTCTGCGGCAGATCGATGACAGCGCCAATGTGGACGGGCTGCTGGCACGACTCAAGGTTGCCCCGAAAACAACCGGCGTGGCTACCTCCGACGAAATTCGGCTCGAAGCGCAAGCACGGCAAGCGATCTTGACGACGCTGTGCCGGCTCTATTTTCGCGAGAAAGCGTGGAATGGCGACTGGTGGGGGACACGACCTGATACCAGCGGACCGTTTTATCAGCCGGTGGTCTGGTCCGAGTCGGATCGGATTTTGAAAGCACTTTCTACGACGTTATTGACTGCAGATGCTGAGACGAGCCAAAAGCTGCTTGCCCAATTGAAGCGGCACAAGATCGAATTGCCTGATACGCAGCCGCTGATCGTGAAGCTGGCTGCCGAAGATCACGGTTTTTTGCCCACGGCGATAGACCTGCTCAGTTCGATCTCGTCTCCTCTTTCCGACTCGTCAGGCCAACTGCTCGAGAGAGTCGCGACGGCGTCAGAGCCTGGTGACGAACTGCGAGCCAAAGCACTCCGATCGCTTTATCGTCGACTGGATCAGCCGACGATCGCACCGATGGCAATTCGTAGTTTTCTGCAGGTTGATGAGCAAGCCCAGCAGGGAGAAGTCGGTCGTGTCTGGGACGAATGGATCCGCGAATCCAAGCTTGGTAATCATCTGGCGACGTTGATCCCCTTTGCCAATCGGCAAGGAGATGTTCCGGTAGAAGTCGCCGCGTTGGCACAAGAGAACGCCTATGCGATTTTGAATGGGATTGCCGATAATCTGAAGGTGGGAAAAGAGGAGCGGGTCGAGGCGTTAAACGCGGTCGAAACGGCCTGGAAAACCCCCACAGCGACGGTCAGCCTCTTGCGAGCGATTGGTCGATCCCGTGCGGAATCCCAATCGCTTCAGGTTCGGGCACTGAGGACATCTGAAAACCCTGCGATTCGAAGTGCCGCCGAATTCGCGGCCCGAAAAATGGAACTGGATCAGGAACCGGCGTTCGATCCCAGCCAGCCTTTGATTTCCAGTCTTGGTTTTGAAGAAACGTTGAAACAAGTGGTGAGTACCCCCGGTGATGCAAAATTAGGAGCCCGTCTTTTCACGCGACAAGGCTGTGCGGCATGTCATACGGTGTCACCAACCGAACCGCTGAAGGGGCCTTTACTCCAAGACATCACCAAACGATATCAAAAAGCAGAGCTGATCGAATCGATTGTGAAACCCAGTGCCAAAATCGCCCAAGGTTTTGAAAGCCAGTACTTCGTGACCAATGACGGGAAAATTCTGGAAGGGTTTGTGGTGCGTGAATCTGGGGAGGAAATTGAATTCCGCAATGTGGCAGGCTTGGCTGCGGTTCTGAACAAGACCGAAATCGAAGACCGAGGGAAGCGAGCAACCTCGATCATGCCCAGCGGACTGGTGGACAAACTGAACCCGGATCAACTGGCTTCCATTCTGGCGTATCTGGAATCCTTGAAAAAGTAGGATTGGCGGGTGGGTGAATTGAGGTTTCCAAGAGAGATTCGTTGAATCCTGATAAACATCCGGTAGGCATCTCTCGCTTGGATTGATTTCTGTTATTCGTTGGGCGTTGATCGGAAGTCTACGCTGCCGGATTTCCAGCCCCTTTTCGCGAGCAAGTCCGTTCGGGTTAGCCATCCTTGCGGGAGGATTCCGTTGTACAACTGACGGAAGCCGATGTACGACGTTGTTAATCGGGGGTTGAATTCGACTACCCG
>Ga0114978_10001111_pt1 | contig 22644 bp, 17 predicted proteins | sample S_140212_EF_Meta_FD_87027 | JGI IMG/M metagenome (GOLD analysis project Ga0114978, IMG submission 87027) | Freshwater microbial communities from Lake Simoncouche, Canada to study carbon cycling - S_140212_EF_MetaG | ecosystem: Environmental > Aquatic > Freshwater > Lake | place: Lake...
AAAAGCGTTCCGATCGGAGCCGCCTGGAATCGTTCGGTCACCTGCCGGATAAAATCTTCGGTGTGGGCGCCCGCGATCGTCACCACCAAACCGGGATTCGTGCAGAACTGCCCCACGGCCATCAGACAACTGGTTGCAAACTGTTCGGCGAGTGCCGACGCTCGTTCGGCCATCGCTCCAGGCAGAAAGTAGACCGGATTGATACTCGACAATTCCAGATAAATCGGTTTACCGACACGATCAGCGGCCTCCTTTAACACCAGTCCGGTCGAACGGGCTCCGGTATATCCCGCAGCCCCGATGGAATGATGCGAGACCAGTTTGACCCCATCAGCATGACTCGTGCGGTAAATCAGCTGCACAAAACCGGCCGGCATCCCCGTCGCTTGCGCCGCTTGATGTGCGAGTTCTGCAAACAATCGAGATGTTGCCGGATGCGAAGAATGGGCTTTGGCGATCACCGGATTTCCCGCAGCGACTGCGGCGGCAAAATCACCACCGGCAATCCCATTAAACGCAAACGGAAAATTGTTGGGGCCAAACACCACCACCGGGCCTATCGGACCGAACATCGAACGAATCTGGCTGGGGCTGTCGATGGTCGCCTCGACCCACGAGCCATCGCGGGCCGATTTGGCAGCCTGTCGCAACTGGCCTGTTGTTCTGGGGAGTTCGACTTCCTTCAATCGAGGCGAAACCGGCAGACCTGTTTCCTGGTTCGCCAAGGCGATCAATTCCTCCGCCCGTTGCTCAATCCGGTTCGCATAGTCATCCAGAAAATCGGCAAATCGGGAACCATTCCAACCCCTCACCGCTTCGGACGCGCGTGTCGCCGCTTGAATCGCGGTTTCCACTTCCGACCAGGGGCTGACGGGATAATCTCCGGGAATTCCCTCGGTCGTTTTCGGATTGGTCGCTTGAAAAACCTGTTGACCGGTTGAGGCTCGCCACTCACCGTCGATCAATACCGCATGGATTGTCATTTCGGTTCCTTCACATGGCCCGGTTCTACCCAGACCTTCGATGATCAATAGTTGTGAAAACTCTGGATCTATCTTCGCGAAGCCAGCCATGGCAATCAACCGACTCGACCGAGTGATCACAATTTCCTGTCGAGACTCGTTCGCCTAACGGGGTTCACCGGCAGTAGGCTGCGACTTTCGTGAAAGATCTCGTTTTTTAGGACTCGTTTGGTGGATGGCCAGCAGGGTCAATTCACCGTTTTTGCCGTAAAATGGTCCCCTGCAAGACAGGAAAACATCAGATTCTGGCTGAAGAAAAATTCATAACATGTTTTCAGTGAATAACTTGCGACCATACTGATTGTGAACTCGTGATCCAGGGTTGTGTGGTATTCTGGAGGCAAATAGAATCCACGGTTTGGTGGCGGTCGTTGGTCTCGACGAATCGCTGTGAATTCGAGATGCTGACGACCTGTTTTCCGAGTTCCTGTTTGATTCTCGCGGGTATTTTAACGGACGATTTGAATGCGTTTTTTGCTGATTGATCGCATTACGGAATTGGAACCGCACAAGTCCATCACGGCATTGAAGAACTTGTCGTTGGCGGAAGAGTATCTGGCCGATCACTTTCCTGGATTTCCGGTCATGCCAGGGGTGCTGATGCTCGAAACGCTGATCCAGGCGGGGGGGTGGTTGATTCGGCACGCCGAAGATTTTGCCCAAAGCACGATCATGCTGAAGGAAGTCCGTGCGATTCGCTATAACAATTTTGTGACGCCGGGAAATTCCCTGATTGTGAAAATGACCGTCCGGAAGCATGAAGGTTCGATTTGGGAATTCAACGGAACGGGGAGGGTGAATGGTGATTGTGCCGTCTCGGCCAAATTAACGCTGGAAGCCTTTAATTTGAGCGATCGAAACCCCTTACTGGCAGAATCGGATGAGCTGCGGCGGCAGACCTATCGGGATTTACTCCCCCAGATCTGGACGTCGCCCGAATCGTAATCGAGAGAATGACCTCGCCAGACTCTTCATCAATCTGTAAAAAACGAGTCACGCCAGAGCCAATTTCTCTGGTCTTTCCATTTCGCAAGGAATTGCCTCCAAATGAATGTTTCCGAACGAATTGCACTGGTTACCGGTGGCAGCCGTGGGATTGGCAAAGCGATCGTTGTTGCACTGGCCAATGGTGGTGCAAAGGTCGCTTTCGTTTATCAATCGAATCAGGATGCGGCTGACAAACTGGTGGCCGAACTCACGAGCCAGGGTCGCGAAGTTTACGCCATTAAAGCGGATGTTTCTCAGAAAGCGGATGCAGAGGCCGCCGTGGAAAATGTCGTCGCCAAATGGGGACGGCTGGATATCCTGGTCAATAATGCCGGAATCATCCGGGATAAACTCGTCCTGGCGATGTCCGCGGACGAGTGGAACGAGGTCATCAATACGAACCTCACCAGCGTCTTTCATTTTTGTCAGGCTGCCATTCGACCGATGATGAGCAATCGTTTTGGGCGTATTGTGAACATGTCGAGTGTTGCCGCAGATTTCTCGAACCCTGGTCAAGCGAATTATGCGGCCAGTAAGGCGGGGATTGAAGGTTTTTCGCGGTGCCTGGCGACAGAATATGCCAAACGAGGAATCACGGTGAACTGTGTTGCACCTGGATTCATTGAAACGGATATGACGAGTGCTGTGGTGAATGCCGCAGGGGACAAAATCAAAAACTCGATTCCCGTCCGGCGTTTGGGCCAGCCTGATGACATTGCCAACGCGGTCTATTTTCTGGCAAGTAACGAATCGAGCTACATTACCGGACAAGTGTTAAAGGTCGACGGCGGTTTAACTCTTGGGGGAATGGGCTGAGATTACGGCTTGAGACGTAATGAAAACAAAAAACCCCGTGTTGCTCCGGCTGGGTGCGCGGGTTTTGAATAGATTGCGAAGCGGTTTTGACCGATGGATGCCTCACCCCTTCTTTCGGTCGGAAATTATCGATTTTTGAATTGGGTGAATTTTGCAATTGGATCGTACATGATCAGGAATGCCTGAACAGCGCGATCTTTAGGAGATTTTTGGATGCCTTCACACGACGAGATTTACGAAAAAGTCAAAGCCACTCTGATTGATGCTCTTGGCGTCGATGATGACGAAGTGACCCCCAGCGCGCGACTCAAGGCGGACCTGGGAGCCGAATCGATCGATTTTCTCGATATTGTGTTTCGACTGGAAAAGAACTTTGGGATCAAAATTCCGCGAAACGAATTGTTTCCGGAAAGCTTGTTTGCGGCCGATTCGGGGTTTGCAGAAAGCGGCAAAGTGACGGAAAAGGGTCTCGGCGAACTCCGAACCAAGCTTCCGCATGCCGACAAAGCCGCCATCGAAAAATTGGCCAAAGATCCCAAAGTCGAAAACGTCGAAGATCTGTTTACGGTGAATATGGTTGTCAACTTTCTGGCATCAAAGTTGAATTGATCTCGAAATGATGCCTCGCCAGAAACAGGCCAGGCGGTACCCGACCAGGATGGGTCAGATCAGGGTCGGAAATTGAGGCGAGCCGGACAGCGGAAGCGTCAGGCTCGCCTTGGTCATGCAACTGGGAAGAAGTGCCATGCGTTGGATCTGGATCGATCGGTTTGTGGAATTTGTCAACGGTTCGCATGCCAAGGCCATTAAAAACATTAGCCTGGCGGAAGATCATATGCATGATCATTTTCCCGGCTTTCCGGTGATGCCTCAGTCGTTGATGCTCGAAGGGATGGCCCAGACGGGGGGAATCCTGCTGGGGAAAGTCAACGAGTTCAGTCGAGTTGTCATTCTTGCCAAGGTGCCTCGAATGACATTTCACAGCTGGGCAATTCCTGGTGACACCTTAACGTACACCGCAAAATTGATCGATGCCCGCGACGAGGGAGGGATGGTCGAAGTTCAGGCCCATGTCGGTGAACGGTTGGTTGCGGATGGCGAAATTGTGTTTGCACACGTCAACGAGAACGCGGCGGGTGGGGTAAAGATTGACCAGAAAAATTTCGTGTTTTCCATGCGTCTGCTCGGCGTGATGGATGTGGGGAAAGCGGGTGAGGGTTTGACGCCAAACCCTGAATAACCGCCCCGTGATGAAAACGGGGTTGATGAGCGAATATTCGTGAAGTTTTTTTATTTTCAGCAAGTCAATGGATGGGCGGTGGCGAGGAGAAAACTCCCGACACGCCAGGAACTTGAATTTGCGAGGAGTCCACCATGAGACGGCGAGTGGTCGTCACGGGTATCGGAGCCATTACTCCGATCGGCAATACCGTGGAAGAAATGTGGAAGTCACTGCAAGAAGCCAAAAGTGGTATCGGTCAGATCACCCATTTTGATGCTTCGCACTTTCCGACAAAGTTTGCTGCCGAAGTCAAAGGCTTCGACCTGAAAAACTATGTCGACGACCCCAAGCGTTTCGAACATTGCGGATTAAATATCCGGTTCGCAATCGGTGCTGCGAAACAGGCGGTTGATGACTCGGGTGTGCTGGACAGTGTGGATCCCTCTCGCTTCGGAATTTATCTGGGGGCGGGCGAGGGACAACAGGATTTCAATCGGGTGATGAGCTTAATCGCGGAATCCCAGCGAGACGGTCGCGTCGATTTGGAAGCGTTTACTCGTGTCGGCCTGACGCGACTGCATGCTCAGCAAGAACTCGAACAAGAGCCGAACATGCCAGCGGGGCATCTCGCCAGCCTGTTTGATGCACAAGGCCCCAATCTGAACTGTTTAACGGCTTGCGCTGCCTCAAGCCAGGCGATTGGCGAAGCGACGGAAATCATCCGTCGTGGGGACGCCGATGTCATGCTCTCGGGGGGGGCTCACAGCATGATCCATCCCTTTGGCGTCACCGGCTTTAATCTCTTGACGGCCCTCTCAACACATAATTCGGAACCTCAGAAAGCCTCGCGCCCGTTCGATCGAGACCGTGATGGTTTTGTGCTCGGAGAAGGGGCCGGGATGGTCATCCTGGAAGAACTCGAACACGCGAAAAAACGGGGCGCACGAATTTATGCCGAACTGGTCGGCTATGGTTCAACGGCGGATGCGTATCGCATCACCGATATTCACCCCGAAGGACGCGGAGCAGTCGCTTGCATCAATATGGCGTTGCGGGATGCCAGCCTGAATCCGGCAGATGTTCAGTACATCAATGCGCATGGGACGAGCACCGAGGTGAATGATAAGGTCGAGACGGCCGCCATCAAAACCTCATTCGGTGCGGCCGCCTACAAAACACCTGTCTCCAGCATCAAAAGTATGATGGGACATTTGATTGCGGCAGCAGGGAGCGTGGAAGCGATCACCTGCCTGCTCTCGATGCGGGATGGGATTCTGCCCCCGACCATCAACTACGAAACACCGGATCCCGATTGTGATCTCGATTACGTTCCGAATGAAGCCCGGCAAGCACCTGTTCGCCGAGCTCTCTCGAACAGCTTCGGCTTCGGCGGCCAGAATTGCTCGTTGATTTTTGCCGAGTTTCTCGGTTGATGAGAATTTTTGGGCCGCGGAAGTAACGCAGTAACGGTTCAGCCCGCTTCTGTTGCCTGAGGGCAGAATTCGGTGGTCAGAAAATCCGTCATGAGGGATGTTCAAAAATACGAGAATTGGCTTGCTCTCGATCGCGCTGATCCCGAGCAACCGCTTAACGCGGAGATGAAGGTTGAACTGGATCACGATTTTACTGATCTCGCTCATTGTTCTTATCATGCTGGATCTGTTGATCCATCTGGTTTATGTACGTGTGGTGTTGCGTATCTTTGAAACGAAGCCTCCCTTTTCCGTTGCTTCAACCCCCTCTGATCCTCAGGCGGAACTCGTCTCGTGCGTGACCCGTGATGGAATCACGCTCCGAGGAAGCATTCACAGTCCAACCACGAAATCGGCCAAAGGGGTCGTTTTGTTTTGTCCCGAACTGGAAGGAAGTCACTGGTCTGCAGGGGTGTATGCCCGTGGACTCTTGGATTCGGGATTCCAAGTGGTGGCCTTTGACTTTCGCAGTCAGGGAGAGAGTGACCACCAGCCCGGTTATGCTCCATTGCATTGGCCTACGAAACTGGAACTCGAAGACGTGCGGGCCGCGATCCGCTTTATCGAGGGACGCTCGGACTTATCCCCATTGCCGCTGGGAATCATGGGAATCAGCCGCGGGTCAACACCGGCACTGATCGCCGCCGCAGAATTCCCGCAGATCAAAGCGGTTTGCTGCGAGGGGGCCTATTCAACCGATGCACTGCTCGTTCATTTCATTTCACGCTGGGCGTCGATCTATATGCCACAGGCAATCGTCCGATTTTTGCCAATTTGGCACATTCGGCTGACTTCGATTATGGTTCGTTGGACCAGCCGCCTGCTGGGGAATCGCCAATATGTCGTCCTCGAAAAATGGCTCCCAAAACTGAAAAATCGTTCGGTCCTCTTGGTTGCTGGGCAACGGGACAATTATGTTCATTCGGATGTCGGACGAGATTTACAGCGCCGCATTGCCTCGCCAAAAACCCGTTTCTGGCTCGTTCCTGGAGCGAAGCATAATTCCGCCAGAAAGGTGAGTCCGATCGAGTATGATCACCGACTGCAGGAATTCTTCAGCAACTCGCTGATGACTCAGCCCGCATGAACTTTTGTCATCTCTCGCGGAAGAACACGCTGTCGGTGACTCAAGGTTCGTGACTTCAGGTGATTCCCTCAATGCGGCGTTGCCCGGCGAGGATCGGTGGCGGAAATGATCTCGTTGATGCCGCGCTGATTAAACCCCTTATAGCCGTCGTCTCGCTGTAAAATTTCCAAGTGTGATCCAATTGCACCATGGGTGAGAAATTGCGTTGCCTGGGCAGCGGTAATTTGACCGGCGGTCCGAAGCCGTTCTACGCGAGCGGGATTGACCTGCCACTGTTCACCTCGAGTAAAGGCCTGACGCAAATAGGAAAAATCCGTAAAGGGGGGCATCGACTCAATCCCCACCTGCTTCAACTGATCTCGAGTGGCGGCGAAATCAAACTGACACTCCAGATGATGAAGCCCTGCTTGAAGAAACGCTTCACCGTGGAGGGCACACCATAATCCCACGGTTCCCAGTTCCTCTCGCGGGGGGAGTGGCACATGCGAGAAATCTTGAGCCAGTTCCTCGGGTGACAGATCCACGTCGGCGAAGATGGTGACTCCCGTCACGGGATGTTCGATCACTTGTGCCCCCCAGCCCGCTTCCCGTCCCGCATAGAATCGTTCACGACATTGAAAGCCCAGCTTTTCCAGAAAGGCAATCAGCGGTACGAACGCCGCTCGACTCGATCGATAGGTGTGATGATCATGATTGGCCCAGCCCAGCCCCAGCGCTTGCTGCCGAGCCAGTTGCACGCGACCTGCTCGATTTCGACGTTGCCAGTATTGACGTTCGGCGGTGAAAAACAGGTCACAGGTGCGGTCCCGACCAAGATCGGCGATCGCGGCATCAATCAGAGTATTCGCCTGAACAAATCCATCCAGATCGTTTGCAAAATCACGTTGGCGAAGAAGCAGGCTTTCAAAGTGATGCAAAACCAGGGCGGGGAGTTCCGTTTCCGAAATTTCGGTCACCGCGTGCGAGCGGCTGTCTGAGGTCTGCAGGTCCGCGGCTCGCGATGATACTGTCGATACTGGACGAGGCGTTTTTTCTGGCTCAAACGCGTCAGATCCATGTCGTTCAACGACCAGAATTTCGACACCGTTTTCTCGGGCCACACAGGCCGTCCGCAGTGATGAGAAGGGGGCTCCGGTAATCGCCACATCGTATCGCCCCTGGGCGAATAGAAAATCAGCGACCGATTCGACTTTGATGGCCAGTTGCATCGAGGCACCTGCATGCTCGCGAATGCGGGGAAACAGGCCCCCTGAATGGCTCCAGACGACATCGCCATGAATGGACTCAGATCTCTGATAGCCAACTCGTGACAATTCGGACAGCACGGCGTCCCCGACCGGGAATCCGAAATGATCGATCCAGTCCAGCATCCGCGTTCCCGTTTCGTCGAGCATTCGCTGAGACAGTTGCGCCGCGAAGGGACTTTTCTCGAGCAGCTCATTCAACAACCTGTGAACCAGCCGTGCGGGTTCAGGGAGTGGATTCCAGGTATGCGTTGTGAGCGCTGCGAGTACATCCGTTGTCGGGGAAATCAGACCTACCATCATCAAGCTCCTCTCGCCAATCCACGTCAAGCCAATCCGCTCTGTTCGATTCCGACCGAGCACCAGTCGGTTGTTTTATCCATTCACCATTTCTGTAGTCACTCGAAAAACGTGGCTGCGGTTGCGGCCACGAGTGGCAGTCCGTTTTGTTTTGGGGGTGAGGCAAGACCGCAGATTCTACCATTCGATTCCCAACCCTTTCTGCGCAATTTCGACAAATTTTTTAAATCGCCATCTTCGAGGCTGTGCTCGCTAGCCATCAAGCCGTTCGTTCCATGATGAATTCCGACCTGGCGAAACAAGCGATGGACTTCCGCATGAAATGGCCATCAATACGAACCACGATCACAAACTCCGTTTTATTCATGAAATGCGAACGATTTGGGCAGAGTCCCCCTATCGTGCCTCATGAAAAGCATACAGGGACGTTTGACGTTCTTGGGTGACGTTGGCACACTTGCGACGCAGGCTTCCATTGCGTGAAGGGTCGTCACCTTAAGGATTTTGTCATGTTTCGTCTGGCGCTGTTGGCGGTGACCGTTACACTCGGTCTATTCAGTCGTTCTCTCTGTGCCGAGCAGTGGCCTCATTGGCGTGGGCCGACGCAAGATGGGCATTGCACCGAAAAAAACTTGCCGGTGGAATGGAATCGGGAAAAAAACGTTGCCTGGATGTTGGTGCTTCCCGGTGCTGCCGGGGCTACGCCCGTCGTGTGGGATGATCGCATCTTTCTCACCTCGAGCCAGGGGAAAGGGCAGACGGGTCAGGATGTGGAACAGGGATTGTTTCTGATCGCCGTTTCGCGAGACGGGAAAGAGCTTTGGCGACAAACTGTTTCAGAAGGGAATAAAGACGTTCGAGGAGACGAAGGGAATTCCGCTTCGCCATCCCCTGTCACGGACGGAAAACATGTCTGGGCGTTTTTTGCCAATGGAGCCTTAGGATGTTATACCGTTGAGGGGAAAGAAGTCTGGAAGCTGGATCTTCAAGATCGATATGGCAAACTCCAAATTGCCTTTGGAATGACTGCCTCACCAGTGCTGAATGAGGGGGTTTTGTACCAGCAATGGATTCACGGGGATGGGGATGCAACGACCCGCGAAGCCTGCGTGATCGCGTTAAATGCCGCGACAGGGGACCAGATCTGGAGGGTCGACCGCCCCAGTGACGCCCATTCCGAGAACGAATCGTCCTATGCCTCTGCGGTGCTCTATCAAGACGGCGATCAGAAGTTTTTACTCTCGCACGGGGCAGATTTCATTGTGGCTCATGATTTGAAGGATGGGCATGAACTCTGGCGGTGCGGTGATCTGAACAAGAAGTCGAACTATGACCCAACACTGCGGTTTGTCGCCTCACCAGTGGTAGCTCGTGACCTGATTGTCGTCCCCACGGCGAAGAAGGGGCCGATCATCGCCTTGAAAGCGAATGGCCGCGGAGACATCACGCACCATGCAGAATCTCATTGGTGGAGTTCGGCCCGAACGCCCGATGTCCCTTCACCGCTGATTGTCGGTGACTTGGTCTATCTTTGTATGGAAAATGGGGACTTGGCGATTCTTCGTGCCCGAACCGGTGAACAGCTTGACTATCAGCGCACGAATCGTCAGCGTCATCGGGCCTCGCCCGTCTACGCGGATGGCCGAATCTATCTGACCGCTCGGGACGGAAAGACGACCGTCGTGAAAGCCTCAGAAAAAGTTGAGATCCTGGCCGAAAATGATTTGGGCGAGAGTATCTCGGCGTCGCCAGCCTTTTCAAATGGCATGATCTTCTTGCGAGGTTACAATCATTTGTGGGCCATTTCTCAGAAATAACTCAACGTCAGTGTTCACGGCCGAGGAACGAGGATCAGGGAAAACGTTCCGATGAATGCCACCGCTGGCAATTCTCGAACTCGTGAGCAGACCTGGTGCTCGTTGTGAAAAAAATGAGTTCGTACTGGGGCGTGATTCATCCCTGGGGCGTAACTTACGGCGTCATCAGTCACCGATCGGAGACCCTGCTTTTGAACCAGATTGTTCCGCCGAGGTTTCTGTTTCGCTGGTCGTTCCCGGCCCGAAACCTGAAGAAAATTCCCAAGTCGTCCGGGCGGTTACTGGATCTGCCCGAGGAATGCCTGCTACCTTCTCTGGGTGAATTGGATCAGCAGCGCGACTTCGCCAAAGTGAAGCTGGCCTGGAATGACGATGGATTTGGGGTCAGTGTCGAGGTTTCAGGCCGTTCACATCGACCGCAAGGCCTGGCGAAAGAGAATGATCGTCCCGACGGGGTCTGGTTATGGGTCAACACACGAAATACGCAAACGGTCCATCGTGCAACGCGATTCTGTCACCATTTTATTCTGCTCCCCATCGGGGGAGGGCCAAAGCAAGCAAATCCGGTGGTTCGTCCGGCGCTGGTCGCTCGAGCGCGAGAGGAAAACCCCCTTCCGGATGCGGAGTTGGTTCAGATCCAATCCGAAGTGACTCGAACCGGTTATTGGCTAGATGCTTGGTTTCCCAAAGAGGTGTTTGTCGGCTTTGAACCCGAAACCCACGGTCAAATCGGATTTCATTATCTGATTCATGATTCGGAATTGGGTGACCAGACCTTGGCCGTCGGTGCGGAATTTCCCTACGAATCTGACCCCAGCTTGTGGCAGACTGTGGAACTCAGTCGGTAAAATCCCTTGTACTGCGGGATCACGTCCCGACACTCGTTTTTGCAGTCGGATTTTTCGCGATCAGATTTCCGCAGGGGAATTTCGCAGGGGGAAAGTAACCGCCAATTTCCTCAGGTCGATCGCCGTTATTATCCGCAACAATCATTTAATCCCTTCAGCCAGCAGGTCACGTCGACACGATGGAACACTCGATTCAAATTCGCGTTCGGTACTGTGAAACCGACGCGATGGGCTTTTTGCATCATTCGCAGTTTTTTAATTACTTTGAACAGGGAAGAACCGAGCTCTTACGGTCGCAGGGGGGCTGCTATCGCGACATCGAAGAAGCAGGATTATTTCTGGTAGTTGTCCGATTACAGTGCAACTACCACTCCCCCGCCCGCTATGATGACGTGCTGACGCTGATCACCACAGTCGAAAACATTTCGGCCGTGAAGATCGAGCACAGTTATCGTTTACACTGTGCTGAGCGATTGCTGGCTTCGGCCAGCAGTACGTTGGCCTGTGTTGATCGAGCGGGTAAAATACAGAGACTTCCCGAATCGGTCACTTCAAAGTAAGCTCGTTGTGGTCCGGAATTCGATCGATTAACAACGATGAACACAGACTCCCTATTTTCAATTGGTAGGTAACCGAAATGTCGTCGCTGTCTGACTTGTGGCATTTGACGAAATCTGCCGGGCGGCCCATGGCGGCGCGGATCTCGCGCTGGCGTCGCCTTGCAAATCGGATTCTGGCCCTCTCGGAAATCTATTCTCAGTACAGCGATGAGAAAATGCTCGAGCTGGCGAAAGACCTGCGCTGGCGATCCAAGTCGGGCACGACGCTTGCCGATTTATTGCCAGAAGCGTACGGCCTGGTGCGTGAAACCGCGCGTCGCGTGCTGGGGCAGCAGCATTATCCGGTACAGATCATGGGCGGGATTGGATTGTTCGAAGGGGGACTCGCCGAAATGCAGACGGGCGAGGGAAAAACCCTCACCGCGACTTTACCGACCTTTTTACGAGCGTTACCAGGCCGCGGCTGTCACGTGGTCACCGTGAACGATTATCTCGCCCAGCGAGACTGCGATCAGATGGGACCGATTTACGAGAAACTCGGTTTATCCGTCGGTTGCGTCGTCTCGGCCAGTGAACCGGATGAAAGACGGCGTGCCTATTGGAAAGACATTACCTATGCAACCAGCCGCGAGATTGGTTTTGATTTTTTGCGGGATCGCTTAAAAGTCGGTGCCCAGCTGGACGAAATGCACCGCCCTCGCCTGTTTCAGCAGGCCGAAATTTCGGAAGACGGACCTGTTCAGCGTGGGCATCACTTCGCACTGGTTGACGAAGCGGACAGCGTGCTGATTGACGATGCCGTAACGCCGTTGATCATTGGTCTCGAACGAGACGCAACCGTGGAATTTGACGCCTTACTGAACTGGTCCCGTGATTTGGTTCCGCAACTGGAAGTCGGCGTCGACTTCTTGTTTGATCCGGGGAAACGGACGGTGGAACTCACCAATGCCGGGACTCGCAAAGTGGTTTTGGCCAGTAAACCGGCGCTGATGAATTCGTTTGATACCGAAAAAATTTACACTCAAGTCGAGCAGGCGATTCGAGCCCGTTACGCGTACGAGCGAGGTCGTGACTATCTCATCAACAAAGATGAGGAAGTGGCGATCGTCGACGAGGGGACCGGACGAACCCTGGATGGGCGAAAATGGCAGGCGGGTTTGCACCAGGCGATTGAATCCAAAGAGAATGTCCCCATAACCGCAGAAACCGGGGAAGCGGCTCGAATTACCGTGCAGACGTTTTTTCGTCGTTACGAAAACATTGCTGGCATGACCGGGACCGGGATCCAGGCTGGTCGAGAATTTCATCACACCTACGGATTAAGTGTCACGACAATCCCCACGCATCGTCCTTGTATTCGTGAGGGATTACCACCACGGATCTTTGCGAATCAAGAAGCCAAACGTCAGGCGCTCGTTCCCGAGATCGAGCGATTGTACCAAGCCGGACGAGCCGTTCTGATCGGAACCCCTTCGGTCGAAGCCTCTGAAGCCCTGGGGCGTGCGTTAAAATCGCGAGAGATTGATTGCCTGATTTTGAATGCCTTGTTCCATGAAGCCGAAGCGGAAATCATCTCGCAGGCGGGACAACCGGGACGCATCACCATCGCCACCAATATGGCCGGTCGAGGGACCGATATTCTGTTGCATGAAGACGTGCGCAAAAATGGTGGGTTGCATGTGATTGCGACCGAAATGCATACCAATCGTCGAATCGACCGGCAACTGGTCGGACGAGCCGCTCGGCAGGGGGACCCGGGTTCGTATCAGTTCTGGCTGTCGCTTGACGACGAACTTTTCCGATACATGCGGACCGAGCACTTAGGCAAACTCAAAGCCAAAGCCAAGGCGGTGGGGACGCTGGAACTCCCCGGTCGCTGGATTCGAATCTTCCGCCGAACGCAGCGAATCATCGAAAGCCAAGAGCGAAAACATCGTAAGCAACTGCTGAAAATGGAAAAAAGTCGAGAAAAAATGTGCCGGGCGATGGGATTGGATCCGTACCTCGAATTGCCCGAGTAACATTCCTCCCGATTACGGCTCATTCCTTTTCGCGATCGCTCACACCGCAACACAGTCTATTTTGGTGCGAAAATCCCACCCATGTCGCAAACACCCGTTCAACAACTCCTCAGCCGCTGGCAGGCGGGTGAACTGGATCTGAATCGACTCGAACACGAGATCCGTACCACCTTTGCCGCGACCACCCTCGCAGCGGATGTCCAAATCGACATGGATCGGCAGCGACGTTGTGGTTTTCCCGAAGTCGTTTATGGTCCTGGAAAAACACCGGAAGCGGTGCGTGAGGTCTTTCGAGCGCAGCGGGAGGCGGGGCAGAATTCGTTTGCCACACGGGTCACGTCCGATCAGGCCGATTTCGTTTGTCAGGAATTTCCTCAGGCGGTCTATCATCCGATCGCCCGGACGCTGGCTCAGATGAATCAGCCCGCCACACCCCGCGGCCGTGTCATCGTGGTTTCAGCCGGAACCAGTGATCGACCGATCGCCGAAGAAGCACTCGAAACCTCCCGCTGGATGGGATGTGATGCGGTTCTGGTGCTTGACGTTGGTGTGGCCGGTCCACAGCGAATCTTGGCGCAGCGGGAACAACTTGCAACCGGTGATGCGATCGTTGTGGTCGCGGGAATGGAAGGGGCCTTGCCCTCTGTCGTGGCGGGCTGGGTCAGTGTGCCCGTGATTGCCGTTCCGACCAGTGTCGGTTACGGTGCCAACCTGGGGGGCTTCGCGCCGTTATTGGGAATGCTCAATAGTTGTGCGGCGAATGTGGCCGTCGTGAATATCGACGCCGGCTTCAAGGGGGGGTATCTTGCAAGCCTGATCGCCCGGCGGGCGGGACAGGCTCGTTAGAGCCAAAATGAATCGAACGGGAGGAATCTCGAGTCTGAGGTTCCTCAAATGCAGACAATCGACAGATAATCGACAAACTAGGGACAGACCAGGGACAGACCAGGAACGGGGAACTCCCCATGCTCTCGCGTTAAAGGGATTTCATGACGCAATTGTTGAAAATTCAGCTGGTAAACACAATTCCCCATCCACCCGCCCGCAAGGACGATGCACACAAGGGGGATTGCGGGCGTGCGTTGATCGTCGCCGGGAGTCGGGGGATGAGTGGTGCGGCCTGTCTGGCGGGGAAGGGGGCCTTGCGCGGGGGGGCCGGTCTGGTCACCATGGCAGTCCCGGACGGAATTCTTGACATCGTGGCAACCTATGAGCCCTCTTACCTCACCTGTGGCTTGCCCGATGATGAACAGGGCCGACTGGCACGATCCGCCAGTGAGCCTCTCGCCGAAGTTCTGGCTCGCCAATCCGCCGTGGCGATCGGGCCGGGGTTGGGTCAATCCGCCAGCCTGCTGGATCTCGTCACCAGTTTTTACACCTCAATTTCGGTTCCAGCGGTCTTCGATGCGGATGCCTTGAATCTGCTCGCAAAACGCCCCTATGTGCTGAAGCGAACTGCAGATCGCCCCGCCCGGATTCTGACTCCCCATGTCGGGGAATTTGCACGCCTGACCGGATTAGAGATCGAAACGATTCAAGCTAATCGCCAACATCATGCTGCCGAATTTGCCAAAGCGAATCAGGTGATTGTGGTGCTGAAGGGGAAAAATACCGTGATCACCGATGGTGTTCGCGTGGCATTGAACTCGACCGGCAACTCTGGCATGGCGACCGGCGGAACCGGTGATATCCTGACCGGAATTCTCGTAGCATTGCTAGCCCAGGGGATGCAGCCGTTTGAAGCGGCGCAACTCGGGGTCCACCTGCATGGACTGGCCGGAGACCTCGCCGCCAGTGAACTCTCGAATCACGGTCTGATTGCTTCGGATTTGCTTCGATTTATTGGCCCTGCCTGGTGTGAAGTCTGTGGTTAGTGGTTAGTGGTTCGGTGTCCCTGAGACGGAAGTGAAACCTTGATGTTTGCACAGCCCATGAATTCCACACCAACCCGTTCCCGCCGATCTTCGGCGGACTGGTTGTTGTCGCTCGTCAGTCTTCTGCTGTTCTGCGGGGCGGGGAGTTCAACCAAGGTGCTGGTTGCCGACGAGGGAATTCCGTTTTTTGAGGCCCACGTCCGTCCGTTGCTCGTCGAGCATTGCCAGCAATGTCACGGTCCCAGAAAGCAGGAAGGGGGACTGCGGCTGGATTCTCGTCTGTCATTAATGAAAGGGGGCGAGCATGGCCCGGCAATGGTTCCTGGCCAACCCGAAAAAAGTCTGCTTGTCACCGCTGTTCGCCATACGAATGATTTGCAGATGCCCCCCGCTGGCAAACTGCAGGAACGGCAAATCGCCTCACTAGAACAGTGGATCAAACAGGGGGCCCCTTGGCCGGTTGAGTCACTCGCCACCGGACCGGCACTGGCCGAACTGCAGCGACAACATTGGGCCTTTCAACCGGTTCGTAACCCTCCACTCCCAGCGGTAAGGCAAGCCGATTGGGAACGGACACCGATCGATCGTTTCGTGCTGGCCAAGCTTGAAGCGGCCTCCCTTGTGCCGTCCGCTCCGGCAGATCGTCGGACCCTGATTCGTCGTGTGACACTTGATCTGACCGGTCTTCCCCCCACGCCCGATGAGGCCGATTACTTTGTGAATGATCCGCGACCTGACGCGTACCCCCAACTGATCGAACGGTTACTCAATTCACCTCAGTATGGCGAACAATGGGGCCGACATTGGCTCGATATCGCGCGCTATGCCGATACCAAGGGGTATGTCTATGGTCGGGAAGAACGCTTCTGGGTGCATGCCCCCGCTTATCGCGACTGGGTTGTCGACGCCTTCAATCAGGATTTGGGCTATGACCAGTTCCTGCTCTGGCAGATCGCTGCGGATCAGGCGGTCCCCGAGAATGCAGGGGCTCAAGCGGCCATGGGCTTTTTGACACTCGGTCGGCGATTCCTGGGTGTCACCCACGACATCATCGACGATCGGATTGATGTGGTGACACGCGGCACTATGGGGCTGACCGTTGCCTGTGCTCGTTGTCACGATCACAAATATGACCCGATACCGACCGCCGACTATTATTCGTTATACGGAGTCTTTCTGAATTCGACCGAACGACTGCGGAAAAGTGCCGAGCCGACCGTTCGGGACGAGGCTTACCTGGCCTTTCAGCAAGAACTGGATCAGCGTCTGCAGAAGTTAAGCGACACGACGCTCACCAAACGGAACGAAGCGGCCGAACGGGTGCGGCAACGGGTAACCGATTATCTGGTCGCGCAGACGGAACTGTCTCGCTATCCCCAGGAAGGATTCGATCAGATTTTGACGCTGACCGATCTGATCCCGACGTTCGTTCGCCGCTGGGAAGCCTGGTTGGCACTCAGTGTCACCCCCGAAGATCCCGTCTTCGGTCCCTGGAAGCGGTTTTCGCTACTCCCCTTACCCGCAGCCGATTTTGCCACCGGTGCCGCCGAGATCGTGCGGGAACTGACCAAGAACCCCAGCAAGGTCAATCCGCGAGTCCTCAAGGTGTTGTCCCCGGTCCCCGGTTCCATGCGTGAAGTGGCCGAGCGATACGGCGCGTTGTTGTCTGAAGTCGATCGCGAATGGAAAGCGGTCTGCGAACAGGCGAAAGGGGCGGGAATGCCCGATCCAGTCCAGTTGGAATCCCCTACTGACGAGGCTCTGCGTCAGGTATTGTATCAGCCCGGATCTCCCTGCCTGATCCCGAATGAATCGATCGTTTCAACCGAAACGTTCTACGATAGTGGCTCGGTGAACGAGTTATGGAAATTGCAGAGTGAGGTGGATCGCTGGTTGATTCAGTCACCGCTTGCTCCGGCCCATGCCGTTGGCCTGATCGATCGCGAAACAATCCGGCCAGCACGGATCTTTCGCCGAGGAAATCCCGCCAATCGTGGCCAGGAAGTCGCCCGCCATTTCGTCTCGGTGGTGGCGGGACCAGAGCCTGTCCCGTTTCAAGTCGGCAGTGGACGGCTGGAACTGGCCAAGGCGATCATCGATCCCACCAATCCCCTGACCGCTCGCGTCTGGGTCAACCGCGTCTGGCAAAATCATTTCGGCATCGGACTGGTACGGACGGCGAGTGACTTCGGAATCCGGGCTGAAACACCCAGCCACCCGGAACTGCTCGATTGGCTCGCCACACAATTCATCACGGAGGGCTGGAGCACCAAAAAACTGCACCGGCTGATCCTGTTGTCGAACACCTATCAGCAGCGTTCGGACGACGGTCCGGGATCAAACGTCGAGACGGGGCAGGGGGCCTCGGCATCAGCACAGGCTCGGCAGTTGGATCCTGAGAACCGATTGCTTTCGCGGATGAATGTCCGTCGGCTCTCGTTTGAAGAATATCGGGACAGTCTGTTAGCGATTGCCGGACGGCTCAATTTACAACCAGGGGGACGGGCCTCGGATCTGTTCGCGGGGAACGGCACGGTTCACCAGCGACGCTCACTGTATGGGCTGGTCGATCGCCAATTTTTGCCGGCGACCTTGCGCGTCTTCGACTTTGCCAATCCCGACCTGCATACACCTCTGCGGAGCGAAACAACCGTTCCGCAGCAGGCGCTGTTCGCACTGAATCATCCGTTTGTCGCACAGCAGGCTCAGTTCCTCGCAGCCCGAGCGGCACCCAATCCAGGGGACAGCGAACCGGAAAAAATTCGTCAGCTTTACCGATTGGTCTATCAACGGGAACCAACTCCCCGGCAAATCGCAATCGCGCAAAACTTTCTGGCCACCGAGGGGCTCGAGCTTCGTGAAAACCCACGTCCGGAATCACTCACCTGGCAATACGGGTATGGGGCCTTGGACGAGGCGACGAAATCGCTGCAGTCATTTCAGGCATTGCCACACTATTCGGGTTCTGCCTGGCAGGGAGGGACCAGTTTCCCGGATGCGGCACTCGGCTGGGTTCAATTGACCGCCACCGGAGGACATCCCGGAAACGACCTGCAGCACTGTGCTGTACGACGCTGGATTGCGCCGGCAGACGGAACCTACGCGGTCACATCCACCGTCCAGCATCAAGTCGCCGCCGGTAACGGGATTCGCTGCTGGATTTTCGCGAATCGCGAGGGGGTCTTGGATGTGCAGTCGCTGCACAATCGGCAGCAAGAAATGAACGTTCCTTCTGTCAGCCTGAAAGCAGGTGAAACGCTCGACTTCGTGGTGGACATCAACGGCGAATTAAACAGTGATCAGCACCTCTGGTCGCCGGTCATTCGCGAGACGACCACGCAACAGATCTGGAATGCCGAACAGGATTTCGCCGGCCCCAAACCGAGCTGGTTGAACAGTTGGGAACAACTCGCCCAAGTGCTCTTGATTGCGAACGAACTGATGTTCGTGGATTGAGCCGAAATGAAAAGAGATTGTGAAAGAACTTGAAACGTGGATCAGAAATCGTTTGCAATCGGCGTTGGCGCTGAAAGTCTGAACGTCATCGGCATGAATGGTTCGACATTGGTTGCGTGCGGAACCAGCCTCCCGGTCGCCCAGCGCACGAACGGGGATTTCTGTCGGTTCGTCATCGATAAGGAGTCTTCAAGATTATGGCACAATCAGGCGACGCTCGCGGACTATGTGAGTGAAGGGCGGATTTCTGTTTTCAAAACTCCAATTCCGTTGCCAGATTCCTCGCCTGCAACCGAACAACTGTTGGTTTTGTTCGTGAACAGCGAGTTTCTTGACGAGGCAGAGATTCAAAAGCCTCTAGAATTCCAGGGAACCCCAGTTCAGTGGACGAAAATCACGGGTGAAAAGCGAGTCGCTTGGGGGACACCTCTTCCAGAGAGCCTTGCCAAGGGGATGTCGAACGAATGGGCGAAAAAACTTTGTCAAAAAATTGATCATCACCTGAAAGAGGATAACGCGTCCGCTGCAAAACTGCAGAAATGGTCAGACTTCGGATTGTGTGCGGCGACCGACAAAGGAACTCGCTGGAGTTTGTATCTCCGCTATGGTGCGGTGATTGATCCGGAACGCGTCCGGCGGTTGTTTGACATTTTCGTTCAACGGCAGTTTCCGACCTGTACTTGGGAATTCTACCTGAAAAAATTGCATGAAATCCGATCAATCATTCAAGCCCAACCGCCAATCAGAACCCGGCCCAAGCCTGTTGCGACAACGTTTTTTCATCGAGAAAAGATCAAAAGTATCACAGAGGAACGGGGGCTTGGTGCCGCTTTCGTCTGGAAATGAATTACTCGTGTGCCGGAATCCGGGTTAGAACAATTTTTTTCGCTGGATCCGATCATTCCGATGGGAAGTGACTCGTAAAGCAAGGAGCTTGAGAAGTGAATTCAAACGCATCTGGAGCTGAGTTCGAAACCCAAAATCTGAGCGTCATTGGAATGGATGGTACCACGCTGGTTGAATGCGGGACCAGTCTTCCTGTCGTTCAACGATCGAATGGCGAGTTCAGTCTTTTCGAAATGGACAGCGAATCATCACGAACGTGGTATGCCCCCGCATTATTTGCAAATTATCGCCAGAAAGGGCGTCTTTCGGCATTTACGCAGCCGATCCCCCTCTCCAAATTTCTGTCTTCATCAGAGCAACCTCTAGTTTTGTTTGTGAACGACGATTTTCTTGAGGAAGCGGAAGCCCAACGATCAATCACTCATCAAGGAACTCGTGTGACATGGACGCGGATCGAAGATGAAAGCGTAACCACGTGGGCCACCTGCCTGCCGGAAACGACTGCCAATGACTGGTTAGACCTCTGTGCGAAGCAACTGCTTCAAAAGATTGACGATCGATTGCATTGGGGCGATCTGGTTGTGAAAGCAGGGCGCGAGCAGTTGTTGAAATGGTCCGACTTGGGGCTGTGTGCAGCGACGGAGACACAAACACGCTGGAATTTGTATCTCCGTTATGGTGCGGCATTCACGCCGAAGGAACGATTACGGCAGATGTTTGACAAATTCGTGAAGCCAGAGTTCCCTATGATTACTTGGGATTCATACGACAAAGAAATGTGCCAAATGCGTGTTTTGAGGAAGGGGAAGCAACACGGACTATAACCGCGCCAGCAGTTCCGCCTTTTTGGTGGTGAACTCTTGTTCGCTAATTAGCCCTTTGGACTTCAAGTCGCCCAGCCGCTCGATGGCTGCGAACACATTTCCATCCAAAGCCGCTGCCGGGGCGGCTGTCTGCTTGAAGTTGGCCTGTGGATTGACTGGTTGCGAATACGCAGCATCGACAACGCTCCAAGTGAGATCGTCGCGCGACTGTGGTATGAAAGGAGCTGCTGGTCGCGAATACGCTGCTGGGGGTGTCATGGGTACTGATTGGCCGTTGCGCGAAATCACGGGAAGTGTCGACAGGCTGATGTTTCCATACTGGCTCGAGAACAGGATCGAACTTCCTGAACCCTGCTGTTGCGAAAAACCGCCGATCTGGTGGTCCAGCGTGTCATACACCCAAACGTCACCCCCTGAATCGACGGCGAGTCGTCGTGATCCCGAAAAGTAGGCGTACTTGAGGTTGTTCTGCGATCCGGTTGCACTGGGGGAACCCAGATCGGCCGGCCACCACTTCAACTTCGGGTCCGGCACGAACAGGCTCGATTCCCTCATCGCTCCACCCGCCGTCTGCTGCTGATTCCCGCTGCCGCTTTGACTTTGCGACTGAAAACTGCCCGCCTGCAACAGGTGCGGCTCGCGGCTGAGGATATTGGAGATTTCGTAACAGAGCGAATCGACGCGTCCCTTAAGGTAATTATTGAACATGTCGCCCAGCATGAGCATGCCGCCACTCATCCACTGCCCACCTCCACCAAACTCGGGATGGTTGAACTGGGCCATTGAGCCGTTACCGTTCAACACCGCCACGATCATGTGGGTGACCGCATCAACACTGAATCCTGTGGACAAGGACAACTGATTGGCAATCCGTTGACCTTCGATCGAAAGCTGTGGCATCGTAAATCTCTTTCCGGGAACATCACCTGCCCCGTCGGCAAACAGCCAGACACGGGCACGGTTCATTGTACACCGAAGGTCAATCGAAATTAACACCCTCATTCTCAAGATTTAGACGGAATCTCAAACGATCAGTCAAATCGAGATATATTGATTCATGCATCCTTGCGCAATCTCCGGCCGTGCGCGGTTCGAGTTGAAGCAGTGTAACAGCGACAACCTTTAAGACCTATCATCTTGATTGGACGGGCCATCAAGTCGTCGTCTGCTGGGTGTGAGGGATTGTGATTTCATCTGTTGGTAAGCCTTTCGCGGGTGCCAGCACCGGGTCGTTATTAGCCATCCAAAGCAGTCGTCATTTGGAAGGATGATTCAACAGTGTCTGCAGGTGACAGGCGACCGATTCGGCCAATCGTTGCGTATGATATCCCCCTTCGAGGCAACTGACGATTCGGCCCCCGCTATAGGTTTTGGCGACTTGGATCACGAGATCAGTCAGCGTTTCAAAGTCTTCGGTTTCCAACCCCAATGAACCGACGGGATCCTGTTTATGCGCGTCGAAACCGGCGCTGATTAACACCAATTCGGGTCGGCACTTCTTGGCGGCGTCTGTCAGGATCGACTCGAACCGGGACAGGTATTCGCGGCGAGAAGTTCCCATCGCTACGGGGAGATTGAAGTTGGTCCCAAGTCCCTTTCCGGTTCCGGTTTCATTGGTTTCTCCGGTTCCCGGATAGAACGGTGAGCGGTGGGCCGAAAGAAACCAGACATCGTCACGCTCATAAAAAATATCCTGGGTCCCATTTCCATGGTGGACATCCCAATCGACGATCAACACCCGTTCTAATCGGTGCTGCTTGACTGCATGATTGGCCGCCAGCGCAATGTTATTGAATAGACAAAACCCCATGGCATCGTGAACCAAGGCATGATGACCCGGTGGGCGAACCAGACACAACGCTTGCTTCGCGTCCCCTTTCATCACGGCATCGACAGCATCCAGACACGTTCCTGCAGCACGGCGTGCCACTTGGTAAGACTGCCGAGACATGAACGTGTCTCCTTCAATCCAACCCCCTCCTTCCTCAGCATAACGCTCGACGCGACCAATATAGGTTGCCCCATGGATTTGTGAGAGCTCCTCAATCGTGGCGAGGCGAGTCTCTTTTGTCCGACAACGATCGGCCAGACCGGTCCGCTTGAGCTCATCGCGGATTGCCTGCAGTCGTTCCGGGCATTCGCGATGAGTCCCCGTCTCGTGATCAAGAAAACGTTCGTCGGTATACAACAGTGTCATGAGGGCCTCGTATTGATGTCCGAAAAGGTTCCGCAATTCCACCGTATTTGC
>Ga0114978_10001113_pt1 | contig 22616 bp, 16 predicted proteins | sample S_140212_EF_Meta_FD_87027 | JGI IMG/M metagenome (GOLD analysis project Ga0114978, IMG submission 87027) | Freshwater microbial communities from Lake Simoncouche, Canada to study carbon cycling - S_140212_EF_MetaG | ecosystem: Environmental > Aquatic > Freshwater > Lake | place: Lake...
CCGACATCTTCAACGATGCCGATCCGCTCGGCCAATTCCGCGACTACTGGAGCCTCAACGGCGCAGATGTGCATCGCGATCTCTTCACCTTTCTCACCGGCCGGCGCAACACCAGTTACGGCGGAGTTGCATGGCTGAACGCGGCGTGCACCGATTACGGCTACGCGGTGACCGCGTACATCAACGGCGTATTCGCCGATCCGATCGCCACTCGGCCCGGAAACTGGGACATCAATGTGGTCGCCCACGAGCTCGGCCACAATGTCGGCACCTTGCACACCCATGACTATGGCATCGATGGTTGTGCGTCGGGCTCGGTGCAGCGCGGGACAATCATGAGCTACTGTCACGCGGTGTCGGGCGCGAGCGCGAACATCGACCTGCGATTCCACAGCGGAACCGCCGCGCCGATCGAGGCGTTTCTTGTGAGCGCGCCGTGTATTGCGGTGGATTGCAACGACAACGCCATCGATGACGCCGCGGAAATTCTCGCGAACCCAGCACTCGACACCAACAACGACGGCATCATCGACGGCTGCCAGGATTGCAATGGCAACGGCACGCCTGATCCGGTTGAAATCGCCGCCGGCACCGTCATCGACATCGATGGCGATCAGCGCCCCGATGCTTGCGAGGCCGACTGCAATGGCAACGGCAAACCCGACTCCTTCGACATCGGGTTGCAGCCCGGACTTGACGCTGATGGCAATTTTGTGCTTGATTCGTGCCAGTTTGATTGCAATTCCAACGGCGTCGCCGACAGCGTCGAGATCAACAACGACATGTCGCTCGATCGTTCGCGCGACGGCCGCATCGATGCGTGCGAGGATTGTGATGGCGACGCAACGCCCGATTTCATCGAATTACAAGGCTCGAAGTCACGCTGGGTTGCCAGCGCCAATGACGCGTTGCTGCGTGAACTCGATCCGCGTTCGGGCGTGTTGCGTCGAACCGTCACTTGCGGCGTTGGTCCGGTGAGCGATCTGGCAATCGGCGTCGACGGGCGGCTTTATGCGGCGGCCGACAACTTCATCTACGCGCTTGATCGACAGACCGGCACTTCGGCCACCGTCTGGTCGGTGGCGCTTTCCCCGTCGCCTCGCGCCATCGCCGTAGCGCCCGACGGGTTGCTCGCGGTGCTGCTTGCCGATGGAACCGTGAAGCTCCTCAAGGCCAATGGCTCCATCGATCGCACGCTCGCAGTGGGCGGCCCTCCGGCGGGAACGCCCTCCGACCTTGTGTTTCGCACGCTTCCTGGCGGCGGACAAGATGCGTTGGTGTCCTTCAGTTCGGGCGTGATCCGTCGCGTTCTTTGGCCGAGCGGCGTGGGCAGCGTGTTCGCGGATCGCAGTGCAAGCGCCCCTGATTTCCGAGGAATGTTTGCAAAGTCCGACGGCTCAGTGCTGATTGCAACTGGCACGCCCTATGCAATCGTGCGCTTCGACGCAGCAGGCGGGTACCTCGGCGAATGGGATGTGGAGAATGGCACGCTGGTGGTCGATCCGCGCGCGCTCTGCGACGCGGGTGACGGGCACGGCGTGCTCATGACCGGCCCGGGCGGATCGTCGACGATCAATGGTTTCAACCTTGCGTCGGGTTACACCGAGCGCAACTACCGCGTGTACGGCGTTGATGCTCCAACTGCGACGGCGATCGTTGTTGCGCCCGCGAGCGCAACCGACGCCAACGGCGATCTGCTTCCCGATGCCTGCCAAATCGCGCCTGCGGACCTGAACGGCGACGGCGCGGTGAATGCCGCCGACTTGGCGCTGCTGCTGAATGCGTGGGGTCCGTGCGTCGGTTGCGGCGCCGACCTCAATCATGACGCCACGGTGGGCGCGCCCGACCTAGCGATGCTCCTCAACGCGTGGCACTAAGCGCGCACCAACGCCAGCACTCGCTTTCGCTAGACTCCGAACGCGATGACGCTCCGCAGGCAGACGACGAGTGCAGCCTTCTGGCAAATTCTGGCGCGTGGTGCAGACCGCGGGCTGAGATTTCTCGCGAGCCTCGTCCTTGCCCGCGTGCTTGCACCCGCTGATTTCGGCCTGCTCGCCGCAACGATGGTGGTTGCGGGCGTCGTGGAAACGATCTCGTATCTCGGCATCGATCAAGCAGTTGTGCAATCCAAGCGCAGCGATGAGCCACGCTTTCTCGGTACCGCGTTTCGCGTGCTCGCGCTGCGCGGGCTCTTGATCGCCATTGGCACCGCGGTGCTTGCGCCGCTCGCGGCTTGGTACTTCGAAGAGCCCGCGGTACTCAACATGGTGTTGATCATCGCGCTAAGTCCGCTGTTGGCGGGCTTGGAGAATCCGTGGATGTTTGTCGAGCGCAAAAACCTGCGCTTCAAGCCGATTTCCATCGCGACCATCGCCGGTGCATGCGCGCAAGTGATGACGTCCGTCGGTGGCGTGTACGCAGGATTCGGCGCGCCGGCGCTCGCGCTCGGGTTCGTCGCATCCTCGGCGGTGACCACAGCGGTGGGATGGATCCTCGTTCCCAAGCGGCTCGATCTGGCGAAGGACGCGATTGCTGCGGCGGAACTGCGCGGATTTGCCCAACGCGCCGCCGGCGTTCCATTTCTCATCATGCTTTCAAACAGCGCGCCTTCGCTGGTACTCGGACGCATGGCGGGACTGCCAGTGCTCGGCATCTACTCGCTCGCGCAACGACTCTGCTCGTTGCCGAGCGAAATCGCGCTGCCAATCTTCGGCACCGTTCTTACACCGGCCTACGCGGGAATTCGCGACGATATCCCGCGTGTGCGCCGCATCTGGATCAAGACGCTCACCGGCGTGTCGCTGTTGGTGATGCCGGTGGTGTCGGCGCTGGTGGTGCTTGACGAGAAACTGCCGCGCGTGCTTTACGGCGAGAAATACGCGGGTTCGGCCGGACTGGTGTCGATGATCGCGACGGCGGCGCTGGTTTCGAGCGTGTTGTCTTGCTGCGGCCCAATGCTGTGGGGACTCGGTCGCCCTGAGATCGACCGCTGGACGCTGATGATTCGCGTGGTGGTGATCGCGCTGGTTGCGCCGTTTGCGGCGTGGTACGGCGGCGCAACGATGTTCGCCGCGAGCGTGACGCTGTCGCTGTTGGTGGGTCTTGCGTATTGCATGCACGCATCGCGGCGTTTGCTCGGCGCGCAGCGACGGGAGATTGTCCGCGCGTTTGTGCCAGGCGCGCTGTTGGGCGGCGCAACCCTCGCGCTTTCGGCAATGGTTCGCGAAGGCTGCGTGAGCTTTGCGATCGCCGATGCGTGGCAGGTCGTCGCGGTTCTCGCGCTTGCGGGAGTCACGATGTTGGCGAGCGGATTTGCGCTCAAACGAGGCATGGCCGGATGAGCCGCGACTTTGAACGACGAGCGTGGATCATTGTTGGCGCGATGTTGATTGCCGCGGTGATTGCGCACTTCGCCGCCGATGCTGCAGTGGCGCAAGCCGCGCACGCAAGCAAACTCTCCAAAAATCAAGCGCTGCAGTGGGCGACCGAATTTGGCGAGGGCGGTTGGTGGCTGATTCCTGCAGGCGTGTTGTTCGCAATCGCGGCGTTGCGCAAGCAGCACAACATCGCGCGCTGGGCGTTCGCGATGATCGTCGCGGTCGGCGGCAGCGGACTCATCGTCAACGCGCTCAAGATCGTGATCGGAAAGTCGCGGCCGAAGTTACTGATCGAAGAGGGGCGTCTTGATTTCACGCCGTTCAGCTACGGTCACGCTGTAAACAGCTTTCCCAGCGGGCACGCGACAACTTGCGCCGCCGCGTTCATGGTGCTTTCGATCGCCTTGCCGCGGTGGCGCGCGCTCTTTCTGCCGCTCGGTTTCGCACTGGCGCTCACGCGCACTGCGATTCACGCGCACTATCTGAGTGATGTCTGCGCGGGTTTCGCGCTCGGCACCGCATGCGCGCTGCTGACCTTCGAAATCTGGCGCGCAAAGTGGCCGGCGAGCGTGCCCGTTCAATCGACGGACTCTCTCGCACCAAACATTTAAATCACAATGCGCGCCCCGCACTCGCCGAGCTCGAACAAGTGCGCGTGCGCCGCGTCGAAGGTGAATCCAACCGCGTCGCCTTCGCGCATGCCCGCCGCGAGATCAGCGTCGATGCGCGCGACCATGCGACCCCAGGCGCAGTCGAGCGTGAGGTCGGTGCGGTCGCCGAGAAGCTCGACGGCGGCGATGGTGGCGGCGATCGAAGCGGCGGCGTTTCTGCCGACAATGCGCACGCGATCGGGACGCACGCCCAACGCGCACGAGCGGGCGGCGATCGTTGATGGAATCGGTGCATGCACGCCCCGTGCGCTGAAGACGCCATTCTCCAACCGGCCGTCGACGAGATTCATCGACGGCGTGCCAATGAATCCAGCGACAAAGCGGTTGGCCGGACGCTCGTAACACTCTTGCGCACTGGCGTTCTGCATGACCTTGCCAGCATGCATGACCACGAGCCGGTCGGCAAGCGTCATCGCTTCCTCCTGGTCGTGCGTGACATACACGATCGTCGCGCGGAGCTTGCGGTGCAGCGTGCGCAGCTCGCTGCGGGTTTCGATGCGAAGTCGCGCGTCGAGATTCGACAGCGGTTCGTCGAAGAGAAACACCTTGGGATCGCGGGCGATGGCTCGGCCAACGGCCACGCGCTGGCGTTGACCGCCCGACAGTTCGCGGGGATAGCGCGCAAGCAGTGGGTCGAGGCCGAGCGTGCGCGAAACTTCGGCAACACGCGCATCGATCCGCGCGCTTTCGGCGGCGCGCGCCGCGCCTCCACCGCTGATCGCCGCAACAAACGCACTGCGGTGCGTGCGGCGCGTTTCTAGGCCAAACCCCACATTCTGCGCGACGGTGAGGTGCGGATAGAGCGCATAGTTTTGAAACACAAACGCGATATCGCGGTCCTTCGCGGGCAGCTCATTCACGCGCTTGCCATCGATCTCAAGGACGCCTTCGCTGATTTCTTCGAGTCCGGCGATCATGCGCAGCGTTGTGCTCTTGCCGCATCCCGACGGGCCAACCAGCACGCAGAACTCGCCGTCGGCGATCAGGAGATCAACGGCCTCAACGGCGCGCACGCTGCCTTGTGCAGAATCCGCGTAAACCTTGCCGACCTTGGTGAGCTTCACATTTGCCATCGTGGTACCTCAGCCCTTCACCGCGCCGCGCGCAAGACCTTCGACGAAAGTCTTCTGTGCGGCGATGAAAAGCACAATGCAGGGAATCATGGTGAGCACCGAGAGCGCCATCAAAAGATGGACATCCTCAAGCCCGCCGTATTGGTTTTTGAATCCATTGAGCGCAACGGCGAGCGTCGCCGATTCATCGGAATGCAGGTAAATCAGCGGCCCAAGAAAATCGTTCCAAGTGCCAATGAAGGTGAACACCGCGCAGATCGCCGTCACCGGCCGACAGAGCGGCAAAATGATCCGCCACCAGATCGCGATGTGCCCTAGCCCGTCGATGCGCGCGGCCTCAACCAGCGACTCGGGGATCTGCGCGATGAACTGCCGGTACATGAAGATGAAAAACGCATTGCCGAAGAACGCCGGCACCACCAGCGGCATGATGGTGTCGATCCATCCGAACTGCCGGAAGAGCAGGAACAACGGAATCATCGTCACTTGCCCAGGCAGCATCATGGTGGCGAGCATGAGCAGAAACAGCGGATTACGCCCGCGAAATCGCAGTCGCGCAAAGGCGTAACCAACGGCGCTCGACGAAAGCACGGTGCCGAGCACAACAAGCACCGTCACCACGATGGAGTTTGAGAGCGCGTCGACGAATCCCATCCACGGCCTGCTGCCAGTTTCGCGCACGGCATTGGCGTAGTTGGCGAATTGCGGATGCGGCGCAAACAGCGCAATTCCACCGCTTCCGGTGATCGCCGCCTCGGCGCGTTCAGGCGTCTCGAGGCTGACCACCGCCATCCACCACAGTGGAAACACGAACGCCGCCGTGCCGATGATGAGCACGAACCAGAGGAGAGCGTTGGCGAGGGGCGAGCGTTGCATGCTATTTTTGAAGCGATTCGTAGTACACCACTCGCGCGCTCGTGCGCAAGATGATGGCAGTAAACACAAGCACAATTGCAAGAAGGATCCACGCCATCGCGCTGGCATAGCCCATGTCGTACAACTCAAATGCCTTGTTGAACAAGTACAGCACATAGAAACGCGTCAGGTCGCCAGGCTCGCCGCCCGTCATCACAAACGCCTGTGTGAATACCTGGAACGACCCGATCACAGCCATAATCAGATTGAACAGAATGACTGGCGAGAGCATCGGCAGAGTCACGCGAAGAAATCGTCGCACCGGTCCGGCGCCGTCAATCTCCGCCGCTTCGTAAAGCTCGCGCGGAATCTGCTGCAATCCCGCGAGGTACACCATCATCGATCCGCCGATCAGCCAGAAACTCATGATGGCAAACGCGGGCGGGCCAAACCACGCGGCGTCCTTGCCAAACCATTCTGGCCCAGGAATGCCAACGCATTCGAGGCCGCGGTTGATGAGTCCGCCTTCGCTGTCAAAAATCCAGCGCCACAAGATCGATACGCCGACCCCGGCGAGAACGCTGGGCAAATACCAAGCGGCGCGGAAGAATGCGACGCCGCGAAACTTTTGCATCATGACCACCGCGGCCAGCAGCGCGAGCAATTGTCCGACCGGCACCGCGATCGCCGCGTAGTACGCAGTCACTTTCAACGCGGTGTGGAAGCGCCCATCACGCGCGACCAGTTGCGCGTAATTGTCGACCCCGACCCAGTCTGCGCCGGAGAGCGGACCGATTCCCTTCCAATTGGTCAGCGACAGAACCAGTGAGAGCAGGATCGGAAACGCCATAAAAAGCAGGAAGCCCGCGACCCACGGCGAGGCGAACAGGAAACCCGCGCGCTCTTCGCTGCGTGCGTTGGCGGCGCGCGGACTTCGAAGGAACATGCAAGCGATCCCTGCGAGCACAAGGCCGATCAAGGCAACGCCGATGCTGGCGAACAGGCCCCAGTTCATCGGTTTCGGATTGATTCCACCAGGAACGAACTGCACATGCGCGTTCCACTTCTCATCGAACTGTTCGATCGCCTGCGGCATCGTGAGGTCGCCGGTCTTGAGTCCCTGATCCATGGTGGTGCCGAGGATCTGCTCAAAGGTCGGATCGGCGGGCCAGCCGATGACGACCGACTCGGGGATTGCGTCGAGAAATCCTTGGTTGTTTGCCGGTGGAAGCGTTGCGTCAAGAAACGCGTTGCTGGCGGCAACCGACTTCATGGTGGGAATCGCAAGTCCGAGCCGGGCATTGGCGGCCTGACTCTTGGCGTTGGTCAACCACTTGACCAGTTTCCATGATTCCTCCGCGTGTTTCGTGTGTTTCGCAATCGACCAACTCACAGTGAGCACGCAGTTGGCCTCGGCGCTGCCGCGCGGAAGCGGCGCGAAGTCCCACTCAAATCCGCCTTGCTCCTTCAGCGGAATGTTGCGGTAACTCGGAACAACCCAGCGTCCAAACGGTCCGGCCATCGCAACTTTGCCGCCGAGAAACACGCTTGCGCCCGTGGCGATCTTGCTCTTGCCGCTAGTGAGAGTGTTCACTTCGTTGTGGCGCCATCCGCGCAGGCGCTCAAGCGCGGCGACGGCGTTTGGTTCGCCAACGCGAATCGTCTCTAACCCGTCGTCGATGGCCTCGCATCCTTCGCTACGCAGAAATGTGCGCACCATCACTGGCCAAGTCACGAACTCGCTTCCAGTGATTCCAGGCAATTTACCCAGTGTTCTGGCCGCGCCGATGTAGTCGTCCCAAGTCCATCCGTCGCTCGGAAAGGCAACGCCGGCCTGACGAAACAGATCCATGTTGTAGTAGAAGCCGACGGTAGTGAAGTCCTTGGGAATTCCGTACAGAGTTCCCGCGCCCACGCGACGGCCGTCGAAGCGAAAGGCGTCGACGGTTTGCGGGTAGAACGCATCGAGGTCGAGCGTGTCTGCATCGCCGGCCTTGCGCGCTTCACTTTCGCGCGCCACGAAATCGTCGATGGGCCGAAGCAGATCAAGGCTAGCGAAGTTGGCGACTCGCTCATAGCCAACATAAAACACATCGGGTGGCTCGCCCGCGGCCATCATCGTTTGTAACTTGGTGTAGAAGCTTCCGGCATCACCGGGATTCAGGCGCTTGACCTGCACGCCAGGATTCGCCTGCTCAAACTCGGCGAGTGAGTCCTCGACGATCTTGTCTTCCTCCTGCCCGCCTTCGCCCGACCAGTGCATCACCGTCAGTTCGATGTCGCCCGCCTTCAAGTTTCCTGCAGTTGCAGCGCGAAAGATCACACGCGCGAAGGCTGCGATCACGAGCAGCGCCGCGACGGCCGCGAGTCCTGTGCGCAGCAGGTTTCCTATCGTTCTCGAGGCTTTCGCGGGATCAGACAACATGGGCGGCGAGTATAAATGAACCATGCGGCGATTCAGCGTCTTCATGGTGCTCGCGTCTGTGATTCTTCACGGATGTGCGACGAGGTCGGTGGAGGCGGCGAGTCCGCCGTCGATCGAGCTCACGCCCGCGGGCGTGGGTCATTCGCGCATCACCTTCTCCTACAAGCCAGAACGCGCCGAAGCGGTGGTGTTTCTCGCGGGTGATTTCAATGGATGGAATCCGACGGTAACTCCCATGGAGCGCATGGGCGACGGCGTGTGCCGTGCGAGCGTCGAGGTTGAAAATGCGCGCCACACGTACAAGTTCGTGGTCGACGGGCAGTGGATCGCCGATCCTGCAAACGCCGAACGCGAGCCCGATGGGCACGATGGATTCAACTCAGTCCTCTTGATCGCCGGCGATGCGGTGGTGGCGCAACCGGTGCGTAGCGTCGATGGATTTCACACTCCCGATTGGGCGAAAGATGCGATCTGGTACCAGATCATGCTCGACCGCTTTGCCAACGGCAATCCCAAAAACGATCCGATCAACACCCGTCCGTGGAAGAGCGCTTGGCGCGAGATGAGTTGGTGGGAAACGCAGAACGGCGCGACATTCTGGCAGTTTGCCGTGTTTCATCGCCAATACGGCGGCGATCTCGACGGGCTGCGCGCACGAATTCCGTATCTCAAGAAGCTCGGTGTGAACGCGATCTACTTGAATCCCATGTTTGAATCGCCCAGCGCACACAAGTACAACGCGGCGACCTATGTGCACATCGACGACAACTTCGGCACCATTCTCGACGGCGCCATTCTCGACGGCGCCAGGGTCGATGGCGCCATCGCGGGAGCGAACGAGGATTTGCTCGATCCCGCGACATGGCGCTTCAACGCAAGCGATCGCGCGTTTCTTGCTGTGTTGGCGGAGCTGAAGTCGCAGGGATTGCGCGTGATTCTTGACGGCGTGTTCAATCATGTTGGTGATAGCCACGAGGCGTTTCTCGATGTGAAGGCCAAGGGCTCGAAGTCGCGCTACGCCGATTGGTTTGTGCTTGAAAGCTTCGAGCCGTTCAAGTACCGCGGCTGGGCGGGATTCGGCGAATTGCCCGAGTTTCGCAAGGATTCCCAAGGCATCGCCAGCGCATCGGCACAGAAGCACATCATCGACATCACCCGTCGCTGGATGGATCCCAACGGCGATGGTGATCCATCGGACGGCGTCGATGGATGGCGGCTCGATGTGCCCAACGAGATTCCCAAGGGTTTTTGGCGTGCATGGCGCACTTTGGTGAAGTCGATCAACCCCGACGCCTACATCGTTGGCGAAGTTTGGAATCGCGCCGACGCGTGGCTCGATGGGACAACATTCGACGCGACGATGAACTATCCGTTCGCCGACGCACTGCTCGCGTGGGTCGGTGATTCGAAGGGAAAAATCAGCGTCAGCCAACTCGATGCCCATCTGGCCGCGTTGCGCACCGTGTATCCCGCCGAGGCGTCGTATGCGATGCAGAACCTCGTCGACAGTCACGACACCGATCGCTTGGTGTCCATGCTCGCGAATCCTGACCGAGGCTACGACCGCGCCAACAGCGAGCGCCCTGGATCGACCTACGACGGCGCGCGTCCCTCGGCGGAGGCCTACCGCAAGGCGCGCCTGATCGCGCTCGTGCAGATGTGTTGCGTGGGCGCGCCGATGATTTGGTACGGCGACGAAGTGGGCATGTGGGGTTCCGATGATCCGTTCTGCCGCAAGCCCATGATCTGGGCGGATCTCGGTGGATACGACGATCCGCAGGATCAGGTGGATTCTGCTCATTTTGCGCACTATGCAGCGGTGATCGCGCTGAGAAACGCGTTGCCCGCGCTGCGTCGAGGTTCGATGCGCACCATCGTTGCCGACGACGCCAAGGATGTGTGGGTGTTCGAGCGGCGCCTGGGCAACGAGCGCGTGCTGGTGGCGTTGAACGCGTCGGGCACAACACAGGGCGTGCAGTTGCCGGCGGCGGAGTTCGACGGATGGACTTGGTCGATCGCGTTCGATGGCGATTGCGGCCCCGGCGTTGCACGCTTCGACGCGTTGGCGCCGCACTCAGGACGCGTGCTGAAGGGCACACGCTAGCGCGCGGCTGATGTATATCTGTGTGCATGCCGCAGCCCGCGACCCATCCCTTGCTCTCGACCCGCCGCGCCGGCGTGCTCATGCACATCACCAGCCTGCCTTCGCCGTTTGGTGCGGGCGACATCGGACCGGCCGCCTATCAGTTCGTCGACTGGCTCGCCGACGCCGGAATCAGCGTGTGGCAGATGCTTCCGATTGGCCCCGTTGGTTTCGGCGATAGCCCGTACTCGTCGCCGTCGAGCTTCGCCATCGAACCAACGCTGCTCTCGCTCGACCTACTTGTGGAGCAGGGATTGCTTGAGAAGTCCGACCTCAAAGTCCCCGCGAAGGATGCCAAGCGCCTTGGCTCGGGCGACTGTGATTTCGCAGGAAATCGCGGGTTTCGCCTGCAGTGCTGCGCGAAGGCCGCCGCTGCATTTGCGTCGAAAAACAACGGGCGCGCCAAGGGAATCAAGCAATTCACCGAGCGCACCGCGCATTGGCTGCCCGCCTGGCTCGACTTTGTGAGCGCGGGCAACGCGACTGCGCGGCAGATGCACGCGTGGATTCAGTTCGAGCTCGACCGCCAGTGGGCGGCGTTGCGCAGCTACTGCGCCAAGAAGGGCGTCGCGCTCGTCGGCGATGTGCCGATCTTCGTAACCGCCGACAGCGCCGATGTGCGCGCGCATCCAGAACTCTTTCGCCTCAAGGCCGACGGCACGCCCGAAGTCCTCACCGGCGTTCCTCCCGACGGTTTCTCCGCCGATGGCCAGCTTTGGGGGCATCCGCACTACGCGTGGGACGCGCACATCAAGCAGAAATTCTCTTGGTGGACCTCGCGCATCACCTGCGCGTCCGAACGCTTCGATCTCGTGCGCATCGACCATTTCATCGGCTTCACTCGTGCCTACGAAGTCGCCGCTGGCGCAAAAAACGCGCGCAAAGGCGTGTGGCGTCCGGCACCAGGTCGCGCGTTGCTGACGGCGATGGCGAAGTCGTTTCCGTCGCTGCCCCTGATCGCCGAGGATCTCGGCGCGGTCACGCCCGAAGTCGAGGCGCTGCGTGACGACTTCGGCCTCGCCGGCATGCGCATCGTTCAAAATGCCTTCTGGAGCGGCAAATCTGGCGACATGCCGCACAATCATCCATTTCGAGCGGTTGTTTTTTCAGGCACGCACGACAACGAAACGGCGGCGCAGTGGTGGCAGGGGCGCGATGCGGCGCAGAAGGCGCGTTTCAAGGCCTATGCGGGCGAAGGCGCCGTTCATGAGGCGATGGCGCGCATTGTGATGGCGTCGCCCGCCGCACTCGCCGTGCTGCCGATGCAGGACATACTTGGGCTGGGCAAGGCGGGGCGAATGAATCTCCCCGGAACCGCGACCGGCAACTGGGCGTGGCGCATGGAGCCTGGGGCGGCGAACACGGCGCTCGCGACGAAAATCCGCGCACTTGTCGACGCAACTGGCCGCGGCTGATCGACTATCTTTGCGCGAATGGCCGCGAAGAAAATCAGCAAGCAGCCCGCTCCGAGCAAATCGGGCACCATGCAATCGCGCGTGCCATCGCGCGTGCAATCGCGCGTGCAATCGCGCGTGAAGACGCCCGCGAAGTCGTCGGTCAAAACACCGGCGAAATCAAGCGCGAGTACACGCCGCACCGTCGTGCCCGCGCCGATCTCGTCGAGCGAGGCGCAGGCGCAGTTGCGTTCGCTGGCGATGAATCTCTGGTGGACCTGGAACGAAGTCGCGCAGCGCCCATTCGCCGCACTCGATCCCGTCCTGTGGAACGCCAGCAAGCACTCGCCACTTTCCGTGCTCGCATCTGCGGGACCGGCAACGCTCGCGGCCGCATGCGAGGAGCCGGGTTTCCGCTTGGCGCTCGCTGACGCACGCGCCGCTCTTGCCGCCGAACTCGCCCGAGAAACTTGGTGGGCGCAAGATTGCGCGAAGGCCAATCCGAAGACCTGCGTCGCATACTTTTGCTCTGAATTCGCGCTGCACGAGAGCATTCAGCAGTATTCCGGCGGTCTCGGCGTCCTCGCCGGCGATCACCTGAAAAGCGCGAGCGATCTCGGCGTGCCGCTCGTCGGCGTCGGCCTCTACTACCGTCACGGCTATTACATCCAGCAATTTGCCGACGACGGTGCGACCAAGGTGCTCTATCCCGTCTACGACCGCAACACGATGCCGATCAGCGACACCGGCATGGCTATCGAGTGTCCGATCGGCGGACGCAAGGTGAAGGCGCGCGTGCTGCGCATGGATGTCGGTCGCACGCGCGTTTTCTTGCTCGACGCGGATCTCGCCGAGAACGCGCCCGAAGATCGTCTTCTCACTGAAGGTCTCTACAAGGGCGAGCCCGAATTGCGCATGCGTCAGCAGGTGCTTCTGGGCGTCGGCGGCATGCTTGCGTTGCGCGCGCTCGGCATTGCGCCCTCGAAGATCCATCTCAACGAAGGCCACGCCGCGTTCGCCGCTATCGAAATGCTCGCGGAGTTTCGTGCATCAGGAATGACGCATACCGATGCGGTCAAGGCCGTGCGCGCACGCACCGTCTTCACCACGCACACTCCCGTTGCCGCCGGCCACGATCGCTACGGCGTTGACATGGTGTGCGCGGCGCTCGCGCAAACTCTCGCCAAGGGCGGCATCACCCACGGCGATTTCGAGGCGATTTCGCGGGAAAATCCTGCCGATGCGAAGGAGCCCGCTTGCATGACTGTCGTCTGCCTGCGGCTTGCCGACAAGGTCAACGGTGTGGCCAAGCTGCACGGCGAAGTCAGTCGCGCGATGTGGATGAAGGTCTATGGCGCGAAGAAGGCGAAGGATGTGCCGATCACTCATGTGACCAACGGCGTCCATCTGTCTACTTGGATGGATCCGAGAGCGGTGCAGTTTTGGAAGTCCGAGTGCGGATTCGATGCCTGCGCTCCCACCCCGCGCAACCGCGGATGGAAGCGCGCGATCAACGCCGATCCGATCGCCTTCTGGGCGATGCGCGCGTCACTGCGCACATCGGTCGTTCGCTTTGCACGCGAGCGCTTGGTGCGCGCGGCGCAGCGTCGAGGCGAAAGCCCTTCATCGATCGAAGAGTTCGCCAACATGCTCGATCCAACCGTGTTGACCATCGGCTTTGCCCGCCGATTTGCAACGTACAAGCGCGCACCGCTGGTCTTTACCGACATCGATCGCCTGGCCAAGATTGTCGGCGACGCCAAGCGCCCCGTTCAGTTCATCTTTGCGGGCAAGGCACATCCGCGCGACATCGGCGGTCAGGAATACGCCAAGCAGGTCTTCGAGATGACGCGTAATCCGGCGTTGCGCGGCAAGGTCGTGCTCATCGAGGAGTACGACATGCAGGTTGGTCGCGCGCTCGTTTCGGGCTGCGATGTGTGGCTGAACAATCCGATTCGTCCGCACGAAGCCAGTGGAACAAGCGGGATGAAATCGCCGCCGCACGGTGGAATCAACTGTTCGATCCTCGACGGTTGGTGGCCCGAGGCCTTCGACTCAACCAATGGATGGGTAATCGGCAAGGCCGACGAAGGCGCCGCGAACGCTGCGTTTCAGGAGGCCGATGCGCACGGCGCCGGAGTCGCCCGTGACTTGCGCGATGTCGAAAGTCTCTACCAGTTGCTAGAAAAGCAGATGGTGGGAGAGTTCTACGATCGCGGCCGCGACGGACTTCCGCGCAAGTGGATCAAGCGCGCGCTGACAAGCGCCGCGACGATTCCCGATTTCTTCTCGACCAACCGCATGGTGAGCGAGTACGCCACGCGCGCGTACGGAGCCTAATTGCGGTTGGTTTCGTTGTCGGCCGTTCAGTTGCCGTCGAGCGCCTGAGTCAGGATCGTCGCACCCTGGGGCTTGGGCAACTTGTCCGAGAGAATCTCGCCGACCGTTGCGTTCTCACCGTAGGTTTCACGGTTGATCTTGTTGTCGACGGTGAAGTACACGCCGCCGACAAGCAGTCCACCGAACAGACCCTGCGAGCGAATGTAGTAATAGCTCGACGGAACTGGCCCACCCGCGTTCATCGGATCAGTCTTGGCGGGACCAGCAACGGCCGATGCCTCGGCAAGCGCGTACACGCCGTCGTCAAGGAAGTTGGCGACCTCGGACTCGGTGTTCATAAAGATCACAATGTCCCGCTTCTGTCCACCAACCTGCAGGCCGATGCTCGCGCCCGCGGTGTTGATCGCGATTGGCGCGCTCCAAGTCAGGCCGATCTTCTTCATAAAGATTCCCTCGCCGCCCGAACCGCCGACCAGCAGCGCCGCGTTGGTTTCACGCAGAATGGCGATGCCCTTGGCGTTGGCAAAAACCGTCGCGGGGATCACATGCTCGCTGATCTGGAAGCCACGGACAACGGTCAACGACTCGCCCATGCGCTCGCCGATGGTGGCGTTGCAGGCGGCGAGTGCAAGAAGGGGAAGGGCGAGGGCGATGCGGAGAATGCTGTTCATGGTTTCCTCGGATGCTGCGTCGATAAAATGAGGCGAGATTTGGGGTTCTTGGGAAGTGCGGCGCCGTCAGTCGATGATTCTCTTGATGTCATCGAACTTCGCCGTCGCTTTTTTGAGATCAGCGGTGGACTGAATGCTCTCCATCGCCGCGCGCATGTCGCTCATGCGCAGCGCGATGACTTTGTTCATGAGCTTGACCACGATGAACGCGCAGAGGACAACGACGGTGAACTCCACGATGGAGTTGATGAACGCGCCGTACTTGATCGCGGCGGTCACCGTCTCGACGCCGTCCTTGGTCGTTGACTTCAAGACAATCTGCAAGGACTTGAAGTCGGTGCCGCCGATCAGCACGCCCAACGGCGGCATGAGGATGTCGGCGACGATGCTATTGACGACCTTGGTAAACGCGCCGCCGACCAAGATTCCAACCGCCATGTCGACGGCGTTGCCCTTGGCAGCGAATTGCTTGAGTTCTTCGATGAATCCCATTGGTGAGTTCCTTATGCGCGGAATGCGCAGGCGGAAGATAGCGCGTTTGCCACCGATGTGGGCGATCAGAAGAGCAAGCGAAGTCCAGCCAGCAGCGCGAACTCGAGTTTCGGCGCGCTCGCGAGTTCTTCGGAAAGCGGGATGCCGACGCCGAGTTCGATTGCGTAGTTGGGCGCTTCGATCAGGAGCCCTGGCGACAGCACTAACTCGTGTTCGCCGCCTACGGTCCACACGCCGTTCAACTCAGCAGTGAGGTACCACGCGGGCTCGCGGGTCTGCGCGTATTCCTCCGGGTGGATGCGAAAGGCGTAGCCAGCATCGATATTGAAGAAGTCGTCGCCCGAGTCGGTCAGAAAGATCGGCGACGCGAGTCCGTCGCCAGTCACCGAGGTGTAGCGCGCCGAGAGATCGATGCCGTGGTGGCCAAAGATCGAGGAAAACACCGCACCGATGCACGGATCAAGCGAGGCTTGCGCAAAGCCGTTGGTGGCGGTGGGCAACTCGGCGCCCGCGAAGACGGACACGCGGATGGTGTCGATGGCGTTGATGTCTTCGCGCAGAACCCGCAACTCAACCAGCAGATCCATGTCGCCAAGTCCAAACTCCCCATCCGTCGGACGCGGAGCGTTGAAAAAGCCTTGGAACAGCGGGATTTCCGCCGAGATCGAGAGGTCGCGCACGAGCCCGAACTCAAAGCGGATGTTCTCTTCCAGCAGAAACTGGTCGTCCTCGAAGCTGTAGGCCCGAACCTGAACGCGAGGAATCAACACCCCGGGCGAAGGCGCAGTTGCCGACGGCATGTTGGGCATCTCCTGCCCATGAAGCGTTTCGGTGCATGCGAAGGTGCACGCGACGCTCCCCAGTAGCGCACAGCGCAGGTTCAATTGTCGCCTTCGCGAATCTCGACGAGCGTAAAGCCCGAGTCCTCAATTGCGTTGGCGATGACCGCCTTGGACGGCGCGTTGTCGCTGTGGACATCGATGCGAACGAAGCCATTCTTCATGTCGACGGTCGGATGGGTGATGCCTTGGATGCGTGTGAGTTGCATTTCGACATTGGAAATGCACTTAGGGCAGCTCATGCCGTGGAGAACGAGGGTGTAACGGCCGTCGGCTAGCGAGGTCGGCCCCGCGATGGCGGCGGGGGAGGAGTGTCCCGTCGTTTGACAGGAGGCGAGCGGCGCGACGAGGAGAATGAACGGAAGAACGAACAGGCGAGCGCGAAAAGTTGCGCCGATAGACGGGGTAGTTGCGAGCATAGGAATCTCGATTTATTAGCAGTGGATATTGACAAAATGGCGACAGTCTTTCAACTGGCCATCAAGTCGTCCACCGTGAGATTTGCTCAAGCAATGCGCGCCCGAACACGCGCGCGGCCAGTGGTCGTGACGAGATCGTTGGTGCGCAGGATGTTTGAACCGGCTCGAGCAACAGCGTGGCAACGAGCGAAGGTAGGTGCAGGAAAATCGTTCGTTGCTCCCGCGGGCTCGTCGGGGCAGCGGGCAAACGCTCAACGGGTCGTGTCGAATGCCCCGTATCGATGCATGGACAATTCTGCGCGCAGCAGCAGCTCTTGCCGCAGCATCCGCTCTTGGCGGGTCTTGCCTCAGCTTGCCCGATTTGAAGCGCAGGTCCGACGGCCGAAAGTGGCGCCGAAACCAGCGAAACGATTGCGGCGAGCGCAAGGAGGATGGCGGAGAAGCGATGAAGCACGCAAGGCCGAGTATACGAATCAACCACTCAAAACTGAATCGAGATCTGCGTTTTCGAGCGACCAACCTGCGCGCGGCGCCGGATGCCAGTGCGGGATCGGGTTACCCCCGTCGAAGGATCGTTTGGCAAAGTCGTACGAGATCGGGCGTTGCGCGCGACCGGCGACCGTGCCCGTCAGCACGATCTCGTTGAGCACCGTCGAGCGCCCGAACGCGCACATCGGCCGATTGGTAGCGGTCGAGTCGCCCGAGCGCCACGCAGCGATCGCGTCGAGCCACTCGCGATGGTGACCGGGCGACGAGGCGATCTTGGTCACCACGGGCGCCGGCTCAGCGGCCAACGCGCCCGGCGTGATCAAGTACTCGCCGTAATTGGCCCATAGCCATCCCTTGGTGCCTTGGAACACCATGTTGAAACGGCCGTGGTAGTCGACCTTGTCCTTCGCGCCCAACTCCTCGGCAATGGGCGATTTGCGACCGTTGTCGAACCAGCGCAGCACCAGCGGATCGAGCCCATTTGCTTGCGGGATCGCCCAAGAAGCCTCTGTCCATTCCGGGCAGCCGACGCTGTCGACCTTGTCGACGGTTGCAAAGACCTCGACCTTGCCGAGGCGCGCGCGGTCAAGACCAAGCGCCCACACCGGCAGATCAAGCATGTGACAACCCATGTCGCCGAGCGTGCCCGTGCCGTAGTCCCAATACTTGCGCCAGTTGGCCGGCTGGATGTTGGCGATGTAAGGATCTTCCTGAGCCGGGCCGAGCCAGAGGTCGTAGTCGAGAGTCTTCGGCGGTTCGGTCACCGGACCAGTCGGGCCGCAGCACCAGCCCTTGTTGACCCAGCAGTCGCAACTGGTCGGTCGGCCGATCGCGCCGCCCTGGATCAGCTCGACCACTCGGCGGTAATTATCCGTGGCATGGATCTGCGTTCCCATCTGAGTCGGCGTGCCCGCGGCGCGCGCGAGGTCGAGAATGCGACGCGACTCCTCAACGGTGTGGGTGAGAGGCTTCTCGCAGTACGCGGCGAGTCCCGCGCGCAGAGCGAGCGCAGTGGGAAACGCGTGGGTGTGATCAGGGGTCGAGACAAGGACGCCATCGAGCTTGAGCTTGCGGCGGTCGCGCAATAGTTGGCGCAGGTCGGTGTACACCGCCGCGCTCGCGACGCGTTTTGAGCCTGATTCGCGTGCGCCCGCTTCAACATCACACAAGGCCACCACGCTGGCGCCCGCGCCAAGCAAGTCGCCGAGATTGTCGCCACCGCGACCCGCGCAGCCGATGATTGCGATGCGCGGCCCAGCGGGCTCAGGCTTGATGACGGCAGGACTCTTCGCCGCATCCGTTTGCTTCGTCGCGCAGCCGACGGCAGCGCCGAGGAGCGTGGGCGCGGCGAGGACCGCGGGTACAACGGCGAGAAACTGACGGCGAGTTGTGTCGGTGCGCATCAAAGGAGTGTCGCGGCGATGGCGAATCAGCGCAAGGGCGATTGAGTGGTAGCGCACGCTTGGTGATAAACGGCACGGGTCGGGCACGAGGCGAAGCGATGCAAGTAGGGCGTAATGCAGCGCAATGCAGCGTAAATCAGGGCAATCCAGCGCAACGACACCGATCGAGACGCAATCGACCAACTCTTCGACGACGGCCTCGCCAACCGCGCTTCACTTCGCACACGAATTCGATTGGTTTGATTTTCTGGATGCCGTGGCGTTCGGATGGAAATTTCGGACGCAATGCAACTTGTTGCGGGGTTGCGATATAACATCGCTCCCTCATGCCAAAGAAATCAATCAACAAGTCTTCGGCGAACGGGAGTGTTCAAAAGAGTATTCGCAATACTGTTAGGAATTCCGCTCGGACGGCAGTTCGGACCCCCGTTCGGACGGCGAGGCAAAATAGTGTTTCGAAGTCCAAATCAGTGGCCGCAACATCTGCCCCGCGCCGCCCCTCGTTGACATCGCTCTCGACGAAGGCGTTGGCGGCGGAACTTCGGCGGCGTCGGTCACAACTGCCAAAGCTGATGAAGAAGGCGGCGAAACTGCAGGCGGCGCTGGCGAAGGTCATGGCGAGCATCGCGTCACTCGGCGGCGCGACGGGCGGACTTGATGTGCGGTCGACGGCGGCGTCCGTTTCTGCGCGCGCCAATTCCCTCGCCAATTCTCAAGCCATTTCTCGTGTTGGGGCGCGCACGAAATCGTCGTCGTCATCCGCGCCCCGGCTTCGAAACGGCCAACCCACTATCGGCGAGCATCTCGTTGAGATTCTCCGCGCGCGCGCGGAGGCGATGAGCCCGAATGAACTCGCACCGATTCTTGGAAAGCGCCTTTCTCGCGAGGTCACCGACAACTTCAGAGTCCAGATCAGCCTGACGCTCGCCCGGCTTATAAAGCAGGGGCGCGTGAGCAAGCTTGGGCGCGCTCAATATGTCGCGAGGGGAGTAACCATTGCCAACATTGATTAGTTCAGCGGTCGCACGATTGCAGGCGTTCAGTATCGCGGCCAGTCTCGCAACCGTACTCACGACCGTACTCACCTTGGGCGCCTGCACCCGACCTCTCGGCGATGCGTCGTTGCGTCCGCCGGGAAAGCCGATGAAGGTTCGCGATGAGCTTGTCATCCGGGATCTTTCGGTCTTTGAGTTCCAGACCGGCTATCCCAAGCGGTTTCTCGAGCAGCGGGTCGCGTTTAACGCCGCGTGTGATGCGTCGACGTATTCACCCGACGAAGGCGCGGCGGCCGACGCCAAACTTTTGCAGAAGCTTTGCAGCGCCTCAGGAAGCCCAGAGCAATTCGCCTCCAGTCTTCAAGGGAATTTCGAGCTTGTGCAGGTTTCCGTAGAGGGCGCGGCTGTTCCCGCCAACGCGGGCATCATGACCGGCTACGCCACGCCCGAGGTCACCGTGCGCTTGAAGCCTGACGAACGCTATCGCTTTCCGATCTTCGGCGACCTGCGCGAGAAGCACCCCGAGTTGGTGAAGCTTTCACGCCGCGAACTGATGGCGTCAGCGGAGGCGCGCCAAGCCGCAATCGCGTGGATCGACGATCCGCTGGCGTGGGCGCTGGTCGAAACCAACGGATCCGCGCGGCTGGTCATCGAAGAAAGTACCGCCAAAGACGGCAAAAAATCCAAGTCGGCCATCACCCGTGTTGCCACCAACGATCGCCCGTGGACGAGCATTGGGCGTTGGCTTGCCTATCGCGGTCTGATCGACGGTGCGACCTATACATTCGCCGATGTGGCACAAGCGGCCGCGGCTCATCCCGACAAGACCGAGGAGGCGGCGCTCGACAACGAGCGCGTGGTGTACTTCGCCTTTGCCGCCGAGCGTAACTTTCCGCCGACCTACGGGCTGCCCGTCGGCAAACTCATGTCGGGCTACTCGTGCGCGGCCGACCAGTCGATTTATCCAGCAGGCTCAGTGCTGGTGATCGTCGAGCGCAGTGCGCAAACTCCCGCGGAGGGTGCTCCGCCACGCACGGCTCGCTTCGTGTTTGTGCAGGATGCCGGCGGCGCAATCGAAGGCCCCGGCCGCATCGACGCGTACTTTGGCGACGGTATCGATGCGTTGATCCGAGCGGGTCAGACGCGAACGCCGATCGATGTCTATCGAATGCGTTCGCGAAACTAATCAATCACCATTATGCACTCCGAACAAACTCCAACGCCAACTCCAACACGTTCGCTGTTCCTGTTGATCTGCATGGGGTTGATCGTTGTTGCGCAGATGGTGCTCTGGTGGCGCGCGGTGCATTGGTACCCCCAGCTTCCCGCGCGCTTCCCCACTCACTTCAACGCAAGTGGCACGCCTGACGGATGGGCCAACAAGGGACCGATGTGGTTCCTGCTGCCTGGAATGTCGCTGGCCATGGTCGCGCTGTTCGGAGGCATTGCGCTGTGGATAGGCGCGCTCGTGCGCAAGGCGCCGGCGCTGGTCAATGTTCCCCGCAAAGAGCTGTTTTTAAGGCTCTCCGAGCAAGGACGCATGGTGGTGGTCGCGCCAACGCGCATGTTGCTCGCGTGGATGATCGTGCTGATGACGGCGCTGTTCAGCTACATACTTGAAGGAACCGGCCGAGTAGCGGTGAATCTCGACGACACGCTTCCGATCTGGCCGGTGTTTGTGTTTCTCGGCCTGGTCTTCTCGACGCTGCCATTCTTCATGTTGGCGTTGATGAAGGCGGTCGATCGCGCCGCGCGTGATGAGGGAGTTGTATAGCTTCGTGATCGCGCGCGTTCACGCGTGCTTGCGTACCGCGCGCGTTGTGAGCGCGTTGGCCTGCGCTGCGTGTGCGCCAGTGAAGCGCTCAGTCACGGGGTCCCAGTTCAGTGGTTGGCCGATGTCGTAGCCGATGTTGCAGAGTTGGCAGATCGTTGCCGTGCGATGGCCGGTTTCCGCCGTGCAGATCGGGCTGCGTCCCTCACGGATGGCGCGCAGGAAATCGGCGATGTGCGAACTGTTGCGTGGCAGCGCGACTTCGTTCCCCCGCACGGGTTCGAGAATCTTCGGATCGTCAACCGCCTTCGGATCCTCGCCCAAGTAGGCTCGCACATGGCCGCGCGAGCATTCGATGGTGCCTTCGCTGCCGATGAAGGTGCAATCGGTCGGGCCGCCGTGGATCATCTCGGTTTGATTGGCGTAGATGAAGCGGAGCCCGCTCTTCGCGCCGTTGGTCGGCGTTCCTGTCGGCGGGATGATCGTGACCGGTCCCGACTCGTCCATGCCTAACGCCCACTGCGCAATATCGAAGTGATGCGCGCCCATGTCGGCGAGTCCGCCGTTGGCGTATTCGCGATAGTTGCGCCACTTGGGGTAGTGGCCGTGCATGCCGATCGGGCAGAGTTCGTGGTTGAAGGGTCGCATGGGCGCTTGCCCGAGCCAACCGTCCCAATCGATGTCGGCGGGGCACGATTCTGCGGGCAAATCGCATGGAACTGGCGACTCACCTACGCCGATGGTGATGCGTTTGATCTTGCCGATGCGGCCGTTGCGCACTGCCTCGGCGGCGCGGACAAAGTTGTAGTCAAACTCCGAGCGCTGCTGCGAACCGGTCTGAAAGCAGATCTGCGACTTGCGTGCCGCATCAGCAATCGCGCGTCCTTCGGCGATCGTGAGCGAAAGCGGCTTTTCGCAGTACACATGCTTGCCTGCGAGCGCGGCGGCGATGGCGGGCTCAGCGTGCCAGTGGTCGGGGGTGGCGACGATCACCGCGTCGATGGCGGGATTGGCGATGATGTCGCGCCAAGACGCAACAACGCGACACACCTGCGCCTTGCGGCGCTCATTGACCAGGCGCGTTCCCTCGATCGCGCGCGCCGCAGCGACATCGGCCACCGCAATGATCTCGATACCGTCATCATCGAGGAAGCCTCCGTGCAGTTCGTTGGCGCGCTTGCCGAAGCCGATGATCGCCAGTTGCATGCGGTCATTGGCGCCTTGGCCCCGCGGCGCTCGTGCTTGGCCCCGCGGCGCGC
>Ga0114978_10001114_pt1 | contig 22598 bp, 22 predicted proteins | sample S_140212_EF_Meta_FD_87027 | JGI IMG/M metagenome (GOLD analysis project Ga0114978, IMG submission 87027) | Freshwater microbial communities from Lake Simoncouche, Canada to study carbon cycling - S_140212_EF_MetaG | ecosystem: Environmental > Aquatic > Freshwater > Lake | place: Lake...
AGGGACTGGCGGTAGGAGCCCGCTTGCGGGCGATTTTCACGAACTGAATCGCCCGCAAGCGGGCTCCTACAAAAAACGTCCTTAGGCTCATCTCGAACGCAATACGGAATTAGAACGACCCGCGCACGCCGACGTTCGTGTAGAAGCCCAGTTCTTGCCACCGCGTCGGCTTGGCGTAGTCAGGCGTCCCAGGCGCGTAGCGCTGGAGGTCTTGCACGAACCCGCCCCAGTCGACCACCGACGCGTAGAGCGCGTAGCGGCGCGTGAGGTTGTAGGTGGCGTTAACGCCGATGCGCATGCGCTTGGCCTGGTAGTTAAAGGTGTCAACCGGCACGGTGGCGCTCGCGGCGACGGCGCCGGTGCGGGTATCGCCGAGATAGCTGATCGTGGTTTTGAGCGCGAGACGGCCGCGGACGAAATTGATGCCCCCGCCGAGCGACTTCGGATTGTAGCCGGAGAAATCGGCCGTGTTGCTACCGCTGAGATTGAGCTTGGTGAAGTTCACGAATGCTTGGAGCCCGCGCGCCCACGAGGGCAGGAACGTGAGCGATTGCCGGTAGGACATCTCGAAGCCATCGATCTGCGCATCGCCGGCGTTGGTGCGCGTGGCGATCTGGTAGGTGAGCAGCGAGGGATCGCTCTCAAGGCCATACTGCTCAAGCAGCGCGGGCGTGGCGGCGGTGCTGATACTGCCGAAGAAATCTTTCACGCTCTTGCGAAACACGCCGATCGAGCCGAACCCATTTTTGATTTGGTAGCTTTCGAGCGAAAGGTCGTAACTCTTCGCGCTCCACGGCTTCAGTCCGGCATTGTTCACCGTGATCGTGGGGTTGGCGACATCGGGATCGGAGATGGAGGTACTCGGAATGACGTTGTTGATATTCGGGCGGCCGAGGGTCTGCGCATAGGCGGCCCGAAGAATGAGATTTTCCGTGATATTGAACGACGCGTTCACACTCGGATAGATACCATCGTAGTTACGATCGGCGGTAGCGCCGCGCTCCACGTAGCGGAGTTTACGCAACACGAGCGGATCGGTGGAGAGCGCCACGCGTTGAATACCGGCCAGGTTGGGATTGCCGTCGACGAGTGTGCCGTTCGCGTTGTGTTGATACTGGGCGTTGATGTCGTTCAGCGGGCCCGTGCCCTTGTCGTCCGTGCGTTCGTAGCGGACGCCGGCCACCACCCACAGCCGATTCTTAAACAGACGAGCGTCGGCGCGGAAATAGCCGGCCGTGATTGTCTCCCGCAGTTTGCGCGAATTATTGACGAAGTCCTGATGAATCTGGGCTTCGTCGAGCACGAACCACGAGGGATTCGCCTTGTAGAGATCAAACATCTTTTGGCCACTGATCCAACGGACCTTTTGGCCGAAGACGGTGGGTGCATCGGTGTTGAACGCCTGATCAAAAACGTCGAACCGGCTCGCGAGGCGATCGGCGGCGAGGGTCGATCCATTCGGGCGGAAGGCCCACGTCTTCCCGTAGCGGCGCTGGTCAGTGGTGTAGCTGTCGATCGCGGTGCCAACCTTGAGGGTGAAGGGAATCGATCCCAGAAAATCGCGCCCGAGATCGAGGCGGAGGTTGCTCTTGCGGGTGTTCCAATCGGGCTGGTTGGTCGTCGGGTTTCCGAGGGTGTAGTTGCCTCCGTCGTACACATCGACGGCGGCGCCGGCGCGAGCCGCGCTGTAACGCGTGGGAATCGTGCCGCCCGAGGACGGAATGTCGTCACCACGGAGCACGACGCCCGTGAGCGTGGCCGGCGCGAGGTTGAAAAATCCCGAGTCGATGTCGTGGCGGTCGGAAGCGGAACCGGACAACGCTCCATTGACCTCCCAACGCCAGAGATCGCCGCGGTGGCGGTATTTCAGCGTGGAGTGTTTCGTCTGGGTGGTGATGTCGACGTTCTCGCCGCTACCGTTCATGGTCACCGTGCCTACGCTGGTGGCTGCGCCTTGGGTAAACGTCGGGCCACCGGTCGCGCCCGCGCCGTAGCCAAACCCGAGCACGCTGCGCGTGATATAGAGACCGTAGTCGCGGTAGTTCATGGTCGCGGAAATCGTGTCGGCCGGGCTGATGCGCCAGTCGACGCCGACCGAGCCCTGCAGCGTCTTGAAGGTCTGCGCGAGGCTGTTCCACTGGCTCGTCGTTTGCACGAGCCGCACGAGATCCCACGTCGGCGATTCGTCGGTCTCCTTGGTGCCGGTCTCCATCGGCTTGAAACGCCAGGTGCGCGAACCACCGACCGTAATGGCGAGGTTGCGAGTGATCGGCTGGAGGTAGCTGAAATCGAAGGACGGCTGGATGAAACGCGGCGAGTTCGCGGAATTGTGGTTGCGGGGCCCACCGTCGAAGGTGAGGCCGTTGTGGTTGTGAAACTGACTGTAGACGTTGTAGCTGAATTTCCGGGTCTTGGACTCGAAGCCGCTGCGAGAAATCAAGTTGATCGAACCGCCGAGTCCTGAGGCGGACATATCGGGCGTAGGGACTTTCGTCACCTCGACACGCGAGACGTTGTTCATCGGCATCTCGCGGAGGTCGAGCGAGCGGCTGTTGCCGCCGAACGACGTGGCCATCTCACCGCCATCGAGCGTCAGGCCCGAGTTATTGCCGGGGAAGCCGCGCAGCGAAACCGTCGTGGGCTCCGACCCCGACGTCGCGATCGAGACGCCGGGGAGAAAGAGGAGAAACTCGCCGATGTTCTCGCTGCCACGGTCGCCGAACTCGTCGAGGGCAACGACGTTTTTGATGTTCGGGGCGTTACGCTGCTCGTTCATCGAAATGGCCTGCGCGCTCATCTCGCGGTCGGCGGTCACGGTGAAGGCATCGAGCTTGATGGTATCCGCCGAAGCACTTCGGACCGCTCGGTCGAGCACGAGTTCGAAATCACGGCGGGCCTCGGCGCCGGGCGCGACGCTGACGGTCGCGTTTTGCGGCGTCATTCCGAGGTAAGCCACGTTGATCCGGGCCTCGCCCGCGGGGACACCGGTGAGGCGAAAAGAGCCCGCCTCGTCGGTAATCACTTCACGGCCGGCGCCCTCTAGGGTGACGCGGGCATTGACGAGAGCCGAGCCCGTCGCGGCGTTGTAAACGCGACCTTCGATAACGCCAGCAGCTGACTGGGCCAAGGCAGCCAATGGAAAAACGAGCGCGATCACCGCGCAGAGACGAAGAATGATGGACGGCTTCATGAGAGGACTGGTGTTGGAATTAAACTTAAGGTGAGAGTGTAACGCGCGTTCGGAGAGCGAAGCATATGAGAAAGCCGTGGTTCTTTTTACCGACCAGAGGCGGCGCTAATTTTTCGGCGACGGAGAAAACAACCGGTTCGGCTCCGCCCAGGTGAGGCGGGCCATGAGCACGCGGTTGAAGTCGCGGCTTCCCTTGGTGGGAATCTCGGAGGTGATGACCCACGTCTCACCCGGGCTCACTTCAACAACGCCGAATCCGCCGCCAAGGTCGGCGTTGCTCTCGGGGATCAGAATCCGCTCGGTGGCGCGGCGCACGCACAGGCGCACCGTATCGACCTCAGCGATGAACAACGGCGCGCGATGCCGCATGACGTGATCATTGTTGGCGCCGCGCCGCGTGTAGATGAGGTAGAGCGTCTCGTTGTGCGTCAGCCAGTGCTGCTGCGTGTTGTAGCTGCCGAGCACCTTTCCGTCGTCAAACGTCCACTCAATAAACGGCTCGTAGTTGAGCCCATCGCCGCCGCGCGCGACAAAAGCCGAGTGGTCGGCGCGCATCGTCACAAAATACCGCCCGCCAAACGCGGTGATCGACGGTTCGTAGAGGCCGCGCTCCCGGGGGATCGTAAACTCGGAGCCGTGTTCGACGTAGGTGAGTTTTTCCCCATCGAAGCGACAGCGCGCGACGATGGTCGTGTAGTCGCGGACCTTGCTGTCCTTGCGATAGCGGATCGGCAGCAAGATCTCGCCGTTCGGCAAATCGACGCGCTGGTGGCAACCGGAGTTAGGCTCCAGAAACGGACGCCCTTCATGATCGCTCGCCGGCAACGTTAGGACACGCAGCTCGCTCCACTCGCCGGATTGCGGCGCACGCACGGAATAGGACACCCGTTCAAGGCCGCGGTCCTCTGTGGTGCCGCCGAGGAATCCAAAGGTTTTCCCGGTCGCGAGCACGCGTCCGGTCGCGGCGTGCCACTGCGGACACACGTCGCCCATCACGAGATCGTGTCCTTCCGACAGGCGGGTGCGCCGGAGAGAATCGATCCGTTGCGGCGAAGACCACGTGCGGCCGTTGTCGACGGTCTCGATGGTAAACAGATCGGCATACCCGTGGGCACCGGTCGGATCGGTTTCCTGCGTAGTCACGACGACGCGGGCCGGTGCGCCGGGGATCAGCGCGCCGCGCGACTGAGTGAAGAACTGCTTCCCGTGGCCGGTTAAAAGCGTGGATACGTCCACCCGAAACGCGGGCTGGATCTCCGCCGCCGGTGAGGTCGGCGCGATCATCAGCCCGACGAAAGCAAAAAACCAAATATTCATCGCTAAAAGAATCTCAGGGTTGGTCGGAGACGCGGAATTTTCCGAAGTGGCTGTGGGTGCGCGAGCGGTCCTTGGTGCCGCCATCCCAGACCGCGCGAAAACCTCCCGGTGCGGCCTCGATGAGCGCGGCGTAGGAGTTCTTGCTGCCCGCGTCGTAGAATATTTTCTCCGCGCTCCACGCGCCGCCGGCGGGCGCGGGGGTGGCGGGGCTGTCGTTGAAAACGTAGAGGTGCGTGCCGCCAGTCGTGCGGCCGAAAAAGGCCTTCGACTTGGTATTCCCAAAATCGGGCCCCTGCTTCGTGACGTCGCCGGTATGACCCGCCCCGCGAGCGAGTGGCCTCACCGCAGCAGCAACGAGGGCGCGTGCGGCCACTCGCAGGAAACCGGATGGGTTCATCGGGACGAGAAAAGTGACAGGCGTTGACCGAGGCGATGTTACCACTCGCCCTTACGACCAAATTTCTCTCGGGCCGCGGCACCGAAGCGGCCGGCTGCTTCGTCGATCGCAGCGCAGATTTCTCCGGAAGATTTCCCGTGGGAATCTCGGGCCGCCGGAATGAGCGTCTGACATTCGTTGGCGTCCATGAATCGCGCGGCGTCCAAGACGCGCGCTTCATCTTCGGGCGGGATGGCGAGGAAACCGTGCTTGTCCGCGTGGATAAGCTGGCCGGGCTGCACGGTGCGACCAAAGACTTCAACCGAGCCGCCCCAGCGCACCGGGCAACTATGGGCGTGGCCCACGCACATCCGGCGGGCGATCGCCTTGAAGCCGGCATTCGTCATTTCATCGAGGTCGCGAATCCCTCCGTCGATAATCGTGCCCACGCAGCCGAGGCTGCGGTGGATATTGCTGTTCACCTCGCCCCAAAACGCGCCAATGACGTTGGGTTTGTCGAGGTCCTGCACGACGACGATTTTCGGTCCCGGCACGCTCGCGACGTAACGCCGATACTCGCTCCACGCATGGGAATTTTTCTGCGGGTGCGCGGCGTTGCTCGGCTCGCAGACGACCGTCACCGCGCGGCCCACCATCGGGCCCATCTGCGGCATGAAGTCACGGGTCTCTTCGAGGTTGAATCCAGACTTCGCCGGGTCGTGGCGGGTGAACTGCTCCCAGCCGTTATAGATCGTCGGAGTGTTCCAGCGCTTGAGCTGGAGGAGATCAGCGTGTGAAAGGGAAAGCGGAGCAGACATGGTGCGGGTGAGAGCGCGCGGGCGCGGTGAAGTCAGCTGTTAATCGTGGCGTCGCGCCTCTGGGCGCAGTCGCTGAGTCGCGCCTTGAGGTCGCCGATGTCGCGGCGAATCCCTTCGGCGAAAAGAATAATGTCGGCAGCGTGGACGATCAGATTTGCGCCGAGCCGCGCCCAACGCTCCTCGTGAGCGATGCGATTGGCTTGATACGTCACATGGGCACCGGCACCGAGCCCGCGGGCACGTGCTTTGGTGATGATCGTGTCGCAGGCGGCGAGGAAGGTGGGATGCTCATAATTCTCCGGCACTCCTAAGCTGCAGGATAAATCATGGGGTCCGATCAGAACGCCATCGAGCCCGTCCACCGCGAGGATCTCGTCGAGGGCTGCGAGTGCCGGGGCGCTTTCGATATTGACGATGAGGGTGCGAGGAGCGGCGCGGTTTTCAACATAGGTCTGCAGATCTGGCGCGAGGGGTTCGCCTGCCAAATGAGCCTCCAGCGTGCGGCCTTTGAGCGGCCGCTTCTTGACGGCGCCCACGAGCGCGCGGACGTGTTCTGCCGTCTCCACATACGGCGCGACGATGCCGACCGCACCTCCATCGAGCGCCACACATGCTTCATACGGGTCGGGTGAAGTGATCCGGACGATCGGCGGCAAGCCGACGGCGCGATAGGCTTGGCACATCCATGCGAGTTTCTCGCGATCAAGCGGGATGTGCTCTGTGTCGATGAAAACAAAGTCGAGTCCGAGCGTCGCGACGACCGGCACCCAATGCGGCGACGGGCTCACGATGAGCGTCCCGTAAAGGCGATCTGCGCTGCGGAGGCGCTCCGCAAAAAATTTAGCCGGCGAGGAGTTCATGGTTTCCCTTCGATCCATTCGAGATTGAAACGAGCTGCCGTGATGTCGGAGGCCTTTTCGTAGAGACAAACGACGGTGCCGTCGGCCAAGACCGCGAGGTCCGAGTAGGCGCTCGGGCCAGCGTCTAGGGTGCGGCTCACCGGCCACGTCGTGCCGTCGTCGCGGCTGAGTTTGATGACAAGATTCGCGCGCTTGCCCCGGCCAGCGGGGATTTCCTTACCCGAAGAATCGCGCCCGACGGTGTGGGGATTGGAGAAAATGAGGGTGCCGGCCTTCGCCGGATGCGCGACGATGCTGGCCATGCAAACCGGCTCCCAAAGTTGCTCGTGAAACTTCGGCGTGCTCCAGCCGGTGGCACCGTCGGGTGAGAGGGTGATGATCTTGCGATTGGCTTTGGAAACGCTCCGCGAAACGAGCATCACGCGGCCATCCGCAAGCGCCGTGAGCATGGTTTCGTTCGGATTGGTGAACTCGCCGGTGTTCGGCACGGCGAGGTCGCCCGCCTTCCATGTCCGACCGTGGTCATCGCTGAATATCGTGGCGGCCGCAGAGGGGCCGTGGTCGCCCACTTTACCGTAGGCGAGCCAGATGGGTACGACCAAACGACCGCCCTTGAGTTGAATGCCGTGGCCGGGACCGGTCGCGATGACTTTCCAATCGTAGTGCCGGCGGAACGGCTCGAACGTCGCCGTAATATCGACAGGCTGGCTCCAAGTGACGCCGTCGTCGGTGCTGCGCATAGAGAAGCAGCGCGCGTAGTTAATACAGTAGAGAAACTCAATCGCGCCGGTCGTGCGGTCGACGATGGCGACGGGGTTGTTGACCGTTTGCTCGCGTTCGCCGCCAGTTGCCTTGCGCGGGTTGCCTTCGAGGCGATCGCCGAGGTGAGCAATTTTCTTCCCCGACTCCCACGTTTTCCCGCCATCGAGCGACCGGCGCAGGTGGATCTCAATCTCGCCCCAATCGGAGCTATTGTTTTTTCGCGCTTCGGCATACGCGAGCACGGTTCCCTTGGTCGTGACGACGATGCCGGGAATGCGGTAGCGCTCGATACCGGCCATCTTGGCGGGGAACACGCCGGACGTTTCGATGAGTGGTGCTGCCGCCGAAAGCAGGCCGACCACGCAACAGCTCAGCAGCGTCACGCCATGGTGCAGCCGACTGAATGCGAGGCGCGGGCGAGCGCGCTGCGAGGTGCGCGTGCGTGGGGGCTGGAGGGTTTCCATAGCGTGAGGGAGGCCGAAAATGAGCCGGGACGAGGATTGAGCGGTGCGCGTCTAGGGCGAACACCAGAGACTGCATTCTCGGTCTACCGAATGTCTCCGCAACCGCAATGCAGTGGTTCTTTTTCCCTGCCAGCTCCTGAAGTACCTACGCATTCTTAGCACCAAGCTGATGGCCGTGCCGCACGACCGGATGGCCGCTCCGGTTGTTCAACGTGTCCAGCACACCAGCGAGGCGACGGCGTTTCTCATCGGTCTCGGCAAACATTTCCAACTGCTGACCGCCGTCCTCCACATTAGAGAAGCGCACACTCACGAGGCGCAGCGGGCGCTTTTTCGTCCATGCTTCGCGCAGGAGCGGCGCGACGAGCGGATAAAACGGCGCCTCCAAATCAGTCGCATCCGCCAAACTGCGGCCATGCGTCTCCTGCGTGAAATCGGGATAACGCACCTTCACCGTGATCGTGCGGACACGTTTTTTGTCTTCGCGGACTTTGGGCAGGAGTTCATCCACCATGCGCTTCGCGACGCGTTCGATCTCGGCGAAGTCGGCGACGTCTTCGGAAAATGTCTCCTGCTGTGAGTAGCTCTTGGCGTTTTCTTGCTCGATGTGGACCGCGCGTTCGTCTTCACCGCGCGCCGTGGCGAGCATGCCCCGCCAACTGTTGCCGAAAAGCGAGGCCAGTTCGCTCTCGGTTTTATGCACGATCTCCCCGATGAACGTTAGCCCGCGCGCGTTGAGCGCCGCTTCACTCTTCGCTCCGATACCGGGCAATTTCCCAATGGGCAACGGAGCGAGAAACGCAGCTTCTGTGCCCGGCGTCACGACGACGAACCCCCGCGGCTTGCGCAGCTTGGAGGCGATTTGTGAAACGAGCTTGTTCGTCGCAATGCCGAACGAAACCGGGATCTTTAGCTCTGTCGCGATGCGCTGCTGGAGACCGCGCACGCGTTGCTCGATCTCTGCCATCGAGCTGAATCCGCACGGCCCGAGCTCAAGGTAACCTTCGTCGATCGAGTTGCGCTCCACCAGCGGCGTGAGGGTTTCGCAGAGGTCGAACATCTGGTGCGACACTGTGCTGTAGAGCCCGGACGTATGCGGCAGCATGATCAGATCCGGACAAAGCTGCAGCGCCCGCTGAGTCGGCATCGGGGTGTAGATCCCACAGGCCCGCGCTTCGTAGCTCGCGGAGGAAATGATCCCGCGTTCGCGTCCGCCGACGGCGCACTTCGTCCCGCGCAACTCAGGTTTCAGCGCGAGTTCGCACGAAACAAAGAACGCGTCGGCGTCGAGGTGGACGATGGTCGGGAGGGGCAACATGCAAAGTTTTCTGAAATAAAAGATTCACCCGCACGCAATCGCGACGCAAGCTGTCGCCCTATGGGACGTCAATGGCTCCACGCGAAACGCGCGATCGTAAACCTCAAAAAAGGTCAGGTCGTCGGAAAACTCGTCAAAGAAATCACGGTCGCAGCCAAACTCGGCGGCGGTGATCCGGCCGGCAATGCACGGCTCTTCGCTGTCTTGGAAAAGGCACGCAAGGCCAACGTCACCCGTGAAGCCATCGAGCGCGCCATCGCCAAGGGCACCGGAGCGGGCGGAGACAAGTCCTCCCTCGAGCACCTGATGTTCGAAGGCTACGCGCCGCACAAGGTACCCGTCATTGTCGAAGTCTATACCGACAATCACCAGCGCACCGCCCCCGAAATCCGTAACCTTTTCAAGTCCGGCGTTCTCGGTGCCGCCCACAGCAACAAGTTTTTGTTCGACCATGTAGGTCTCGTCGAAGCGCACCACACTGACACCACGGTCGATCTCGAAGCCGTCGCGATTGAAGCCGGCGCCAACGATTTTGAGGCGCTCGCCCACGCGCAAAATGATGATATTCCCGAAGGGCATGCCGGCGCGCGCTTCATCACGGAGCGGACTGCGGTGCATGCCGTCTCAACCTGGCTCAAGGCCAATGGGTGGCACGTGATCACCGCTGAAATCGGTCACCTCGCCAAGACTTACCCCGAGCTCAGCGAGACGGATCGCAACGACGTCGGCGAATTTCTGCAGGAACTCGAAGACCACGACGATGTGCAGCGTGTCTGGGCGGCCGTGAAGTAAGGCTCAGTCAGGCGGTCTTCAGCCCGCCGTTGTCCCCAGCACGGCGCTCACACGCGTCGGTTCTGCAGCCCGCTCTACTTTCGGTGGGAGCAACAACAAGGTTACGCCCCCTGAAATCCTCACAAGAGCGCGAGCTCTTTTTTGTTTTGGAAAATCACTCGCACTCCCGTTTCACCGAAAAACTGCTTGCAGCTTTCGGTCATTTTCTGGGTCACATTATCTACGTCCAAATCCGTCATCGGCTTCCAAGTACGTTCCAATTCCACCGCTTTCCCGAGCTTGGCGTTGAGGGCGCTCAATTCTTTACGGTTTTCCTCGAAGCGCACTTCTAGGGAGCGCATCGCGTCTCGCGCCTTACGCAACCGCTGGCTAACCGCCAAAAACCCCTCTTCCTTGAACGCGCTCACCTTCCGTTTAAGCGCTTCATCAAACGCCGCAAAGGCCACGCCGCTGGCCAGCCACGACAAGAGCCCCAAGATCAAGAGGATCAGGCCCAGCACGCCGACGGCGGCTGCGATGATCAGGGAAAGATTGATGAAAAACATCCCCAACAGCACGACCCCCAAAGCGATCGCTGAGCCTTTCTGCGCCTTGCGCGTCCGCAAAAATGCTTCGACGCATGCGCTCTCTTTTTCGGCCTCGGCGGATTCTTCGCGGGCTTCTTCGATTTTCTTTTCAATGCCCATCGCCCGCGATTCCAGTCCGGCTTTCTCTCGGCGCAATTTCACAAATTCACCGAGAGCGTAAATGCGCTCCGGATAATGAAACGTGTCCGTCAAAGTCCGCATACTGTCTTCGCCGAGATTCAGCCGAAGATAATCAAACGTGGATTGATATTCACGAATGAGTTGAGCGTGCCGGTTTTTATCGTCACGCAAGGCCAATATGCGGGGATCGAGTCTCTCGAGTCGGAGGGCATTGTCGGCGAGCATCCGGGCCCGAATCGCTGGGTTGGCGGTCGCCTCGTCGCTCAAGCCTTTGAGTCGGGCGGAGAGCTCCCATAGCACGTTGCGGGAACGCCGCACGTGGAGTTCAGCCCGCTCCTTAGCATCGGTGGCTTCGGCGGCGTCCGTCCCCGCAGCTTTGCCGGCATCAGCTTGAAATACCTGCCACACTTCGGTGGAAGTCGCGGCCAGCTGCGTGAGCTGTTTGAGACTGATCATAGCAGCGACGTTTATAGCGCGCCAGTCGTGTACTGACAGTCGATCTCGACGATTTTGCCGCATTCACACGTCACGATCAATGTTTTGATCACGCCACCCTCGCGGACGCACTGGACCGAAGAGGCCCCGGCTTTCGGCGCAGCAGCGCTGGGCGGCGCGCTAGCCGAGGCCAGAAGCGATAGACCCGAGGGCGCTTCGACCTCGACGGGATTCGGGGAATCCAAAACGGCAACGCCCGTTCGGCCGGATAAAAAGGACTTCATGGTTTTACTTTTTCGACCGGTTTGTCCGGTGCCGGGTCACCGAGTTTTCGGCTACCAACAGAGAGTTTAATTTCTACGCGGTGGTCGTTTTCGGGATCGTTCTTGTCGGCCTTGGCCGGGCGGGTGTCGCCGAACGACGCTACACGGTCGAATTGTTCACCAGCGACGGCGACATTCGCCATGAGCCGGCGGACATTGTTGGCGCGATCGCCCGAGAGTTCCCAAGCCGAATAGGCCGGAGATAACATTTTCAAACCAGCGCGCGAGTGACCTTCGATGGACACGCGGAAAGCGTGGCGATCGACCAGCCAGGCAAGGTTTTGGAAAACGAAATCACCCCACTGCGAGAGGTCGGCGGAGGCTTCACCTTGGAAGAGCGGTTTGCGGGGCCGATCATAGAGCGTGATCAGGATGCCGTCGCTGGAAACAACCACATCAACAGGCCGGTTGGGATCATCCGATTTCACGTTGATCATACCGTAAAAGCCCATCGCGATAGCGTTGAGATTTTTTTGTTCGGCCGCGGCAGCTTTGGCAGCGTTTTCCTTGATGGTTTTGGCGTTAATGTCGCGGACGGACGCCTCTTTGGCCTGGTCTTTGAGTACGCCGGTGTTCCAGGGCATCCGGATTTTAGGCGGTTCCCTAAAGTACTTAGCCACCCCCTCCAATAACTCAGGCTTCAAGCTCATGAGCCACATGCACAAAAAGAACGCCATCATCGCGGTCATAAAGTCCGCAAAGGCAACCTTCCACGCTCCGCCGCTTCCAGCCATGATATTTAAGGGGTTGAGGGTGGTTATTTAGCCGCGGCACCGCCACGCAGGGCGGCTTCCAAGGCATCGGCCGAGGGTTGCACGGAGTGATCAAGCGAGCGGCGAGCCAACTCGGCCGCGGTCAACGGCGCCATGCCTTTGGCAAAAGCCACCACCGCGATTTTGGTGCAACGCAGGTATTGGATATAACCTTCGTTCAAACCTCTGATGCTACTGGCCAAAGGATTGGCAAAACCATAAGCGGCAAACACTCCCAACATCGTTCCCGAAAGCGCTGCGGCCACTTTTTCGCCGACCACAGCAGGTCCATCATTAATTGCACCCATCGTATGAATGATGCCCATAACCGCTGCCACAATGCCGATACCCGGCAAAGAGTCCCCAGCAAAATTCAAAACGTGGGCCGAGTGCTCCGCCTCACGGGTTTTAGTCTCAATATCCAGCTCAATAACACCCTCCAGCTGATCTGGTTTGATCCGTCCGTCGACCAGGGGCTTTAGACTATCCACGAGGAAAGCGAGACGGTCCGGGGAGGCCAGCAAGGTAGGATATTTACGAAAAATAGAGCTCTGGGTCGGAGCAGAAACATGCTCTTCCAAAGCAAGCAATCCACTTTTACGACCGGCTTGAAACAGCTCGTAGAGTGCACCGATCAACTCGAAGTAATGAGTCTTGCCGATCGTTTTACCGGTCATGACTTGGATGATTTTACTCAGCGTTTCCTTCAAAACATGCAGCGGAGTCGCGATTAAGACCGCACCTAAAGTAATCCCGAAAATGGCGACGAGCTCGGCGGGATGGAGCAAATGCATGACCATTCCTATATCCCAGTTATGCCCCATGATGAACGAAATCACCGTACAGCCCAACACGACGAGAAGTCCTACTATGATAAGCATATAATACCCTATTTATTTTGATTACGTTCGATAAAGCTACGCAGCGCGAGGATCGCCTGAGTGTGAATCTGACTGATCCGGGCTTCCGTCAAATCCATCGCCTCGGCTATTTCAGCGAGCCGAAGTCCTTCAAAATGGTACAACGCCAGCACTTTTCGCTGCGTCTCGGGCAACACCTCAATGCGGTCGGCCACTAAACGCCACAATTCAGCCCGCTCTAAGCCCGCAGAGGCCGGTTCCAGGTTTTCGTCGGCGATCGTCTCGTGCAGCTTGAATCCGTCGCCGTCTTCGTACGCCGACGCATCGATGTTGATAAAGGTGACCGGGCTCGATTCCAGCAGCCACGCTTCGTACTCAGCGGGCGTCAGCTGTAATTGACGCTGGATCTCCTCTGCCGTCGCCGCGCGTTGGTGCTTTTGCTCCAACTCGGTGATGGCATCTTTTAATTTACGCGCCTTGGCCCGGGTGCGACGGGGACACCAATCCAAGCGCCTCAGTTCATCAAGAATCGCTCCGCGGATTCTCGTGTACGCATACCCGGCAAAGGTCCGGCCCTCTTGCGGGACGTACCGCTGCGACGCCGCGATCAAACCCATCACCCCCATCGAATGGAGATCATCCGCATCAATATGCGGGGGCAGACTCATCTTGATCCGACCGACGACCTGACGCACCAAAGGCAGGTGTTCCTCGACTAAAGCCATCGAAGCACCGGTCGTCTGTTGGTAGGCCTTGTACGCCATCGGCGAAATCGGTGGCGGCGGCGTATCGGATGAAAGAGGAGGTTCCATGGTTTTATCCTCGGTTAATCAACGCGTTCATTTCTTAGCTTTGGCGACCACAGTTTCACCTTTTTTTTGACGATTGGCCTTGGAGGCGGCCTCGGCTGTCGCGCGTTTTAGGGCCGCGGTGATGCGCATCGCATCCAAAACGTGATTCCAAAACCAATGCCCCGCGAGTCCGCCCACGACGGCGGCGATACAAGCATCCCGCACGACCAACGCGATCGTCCGATCAGCCCAAAGGCCGGCCACAAAGACCATCGTGAAGAAAACAAAACCGAAAACCAAAAATATGTAGCGCATACGAATCAGCCCTTACCCAAGGTTTTTTTGGCGAGGAAATCGAGCGGATCGACCCCAATGGGGCCAAGCAAGTTGCCGTCATGCGAGAAGAAAAGGGGGCGCATTTCTCCCTCGAGCAAAATTTCCCAAAGTTTACCCACATCCTTGGCCTCGTCCAGTTGCGTGAGCACCACGTGTGTAGCCCCGAGCGAACGCCCTGCTCTCAAGCCAGCACGCAGGCTTTCGATTTCATACGCGGCATTCAACACGAGCACCCGCGTCTCGATCGCTTGTTGCCTCAACAAATCTGCCAACTGAGGCGTTTCGTCGCCCGCGGACGCGCCGAAGCAAGGCACATCCCAGTAAACGCGCGCGTCCTCATCACTCACCCGCTGATCCGGCGTATAGTGCGTCAGCCCCACACCCACCGCATCGCAAAATACTTCCAACTCGAGACAGGGATTGGGCCGGCTAAATTCCACATGGCACACGCGGCACTTGGTACCCTGCTGAAACACTTCCCACGTCAGCCATTGCCCGAGCGCCAACGATTTGTCCGCCTGCGAACTACCGATAAAAACCACCCGCTGGCTCAGCGGCACCGCCCGAAACGCTCCGATCAATTGCCGTAATTCGCGCACAAATTCCGCCAGCGCATCACCCAACGGTTTCTCGACGGAGATCGACCAACGCCGCTCCGTTTCGACGCGCCACAGCAGCGCTTCGGAAAATCCCGCCGCCTTCAGCGCAGCCCGCAAGTCCACGGGCCGGCTCCCTCGAGCCAACCCAGCCGCATACGTCGCACTCAACACCCCCGGCACCGGAGGCGCTAGCGCCACCTCCCTCGCCGATTCGGGCGCCGCGAGCTCAGCGATGACTTCCAGTTTAGCTCCGCTGAAAATACGTTGAAGAAAGCTCTGACGCACGGGCCTCACCGAAAGCACGCGCGCCTCGGGCCCCAACTGCGCTTTGAGCACCGCAAGCGCCTCATTTACGGAGCGTACGATGAACCGGTAGGTGCCCGGCGTTGGAGATTTAAGAACAGATGAAGCCATGGGATTAAGCCGCCGCGCGGGCCGTTTCAACCGGCGCCGAGATTATACCGGCATTCTCGATCTGGTAAGTACCCGGTATTTCTTGAAAAGATACGACCGAGAGCCGCGGGAACGTCGGCTCTAGGAAACGCCGCAACGCCAACCGCAACTCGGCGCCCACCGCGATGCACGGCGCGCTGCCGCCAGCCGCGAACTCTGTCTGCTTGGCATTGATCCCTTGGAGTAAATGCGCGCTCAACGCCGGATCGAGTGCCAGACCGTAGTCAGCCGCCGTGCGATGGATTTTCGCGACCAGCTCTTTTTCGAGGCGCAAATCGAGCGTCAATGCCCGCACGGTGCCTGGAGCCGACTCCAACAACGGCACAAAATAAGGCCCCAGCCGGCGCCGCACCAACTCGCTCAAATCGTCGGGATTCTTCGTCAAGGCCGCGTAATCGGCGATCCCTTCCAAGATCAACGGCAGATTGAGAATCGGTACATTTTCGCGGAGCAAATTTTGCAACACGCGCTGGATGATACCGAGATTGACCAAGTCCGGCAGCAACTCGCTGACGAGCGCCGGATGCGATTGCTTCACATGATCGATTAACGACTGCACATCTTGCCGGCCGAGTAAGACATGGGCGTTCGACTTCAAAATTTCGGAGAGATGCGTGACGATGATCGAGGCGCAATCCACCACCGAGTAACCGTTGATTTCCGCATTCTTCTTTTCGGCTTCTTCAATCCACACCGCCGCCAGCCCGAAGACCGGCTCCTGGCACGCGACACCCCGCAATTGTACGCGACTGCCCGATACATTCATCGCCATCCAGCGCCCCATCATGAGCGAACCGCGCCCCACGATCCGGCCACGCAACAGAAAACGGTACTCGCCACTCGCTAGCTCTAGATTGTCGCGCACCGCCACCTGCGGCACAATGATACCCAATTCGCGGGCTAAGGTTTTGCGCACGCCGGTGATGCGCGCGGGTAAGTCGCCACCTTGCTTCTGATCCGCTAGACCCACTAGGCCGAAGCCCACTTCCACCGCAAACACATCGACGTCGATCAAGCGACGCACTTCCTCCACCGAGCCACTCTTGGGCGGCGCGGCTTCTTTATCCTTGGCCTTCTCGGCGGCGGTCTTGGCGACCGGCTCAGCCTCAGGCGCGACCTCCGGAAGTTTATAGCCAATATAGAGAAAAAATCCCCCCATCAGACCGAGCGGCAAGAGAGGCAACCCCGGCATGAAGCCCATCAGCAACATCACCGCGCCGACCATCTTCAAGGCGACAGGATAGCGCACCAATTGGCCGCCGACTTGTTGACCCAGGTCGCCGTTATCCGCCGCCCGTGTGACCAGCAAACCCGCAGCCACCGAAATCACCAGCGCTGGAATTTGCGTCACCAGACCATCACCGATCGACAGCAACGTGAATTTTTGCAGCGACTCCATCAGCGACAAATCCATCTGCAACACGCCGATCATGAAGCCACCCAAAACATTGACCAAGGTGATCAAAATACCCGCGATCGCTTCACCGCGCACAAACTTAGACGAACCGTCCATCGCGCCGTAAAAATCCGCTTCACGTTGCAGTTTAAGCCGGCGGGCCGTGGCCGTGGGCTCATCGATTGCCCCAGCGTTCAGCTCCGCATCGATCGCCATCTGTTTACCGGGCAACGCATCCAAAGTAAACCGCGCCGATACCTCCGCGATCCGGCCCGCGCCCTTGGTAATGACGACAAAGTTGATCACCACCAATATCACGAACACCACGAATCCGACCACGTAGTTACCCTGAATCACGATCTTGCCGAACGCATCGATAATGTGGCCCGCTTCACCCCGCGTCAGCACCAAGCGCGTCGAACAGATATTCAGCGCCAAGCGGAAAAGCGTCAGGCCCAACAACACGGTCGGAAACGCCGAAAATTCTACCGGTTGGCGCACGTAAATCACCACCAGCATGATCAACAGCGACGAGGCGATGCTGAGCGACAGCAACATATCCATCACCATCGACGGCACCGGCAACACCAACAGCATGATCGTGCCAAACAACCCGGCCGTAAATAAAAGATCGGCCCGGCCTAAAAGTTGGCGGGAAAACGTCGTCGCGGGAACAGGAACAACAGCAGCCATGAAAATTAATTAGAGAGCGCCGCCGCCCGCCGGCTAGGTAAAGTGAAATAATAGTAACGGTAAGTCCGGTAAACGAAGGCGAGGATCTCGGCCACCGCCTCAAACATATCCTGCGGAATCGGCTCCCCTACTTTCCCCGTTGCATACAGCAAGCGTGCGACGGGACGGTTTTCCACGATCGGCACCCCGTGTAGCGCGCCCAATTCCTTGATCCGCAGGGCGTGACGGTTTTCACCCTTCGCCACGATCACCGGCGCCGCATCCGATCCCCGCTCGTAGCGTAGCGCTACTGCAAAGTGCGTCGGATTAGCCACAATCACATCCGCGGTCGGGACCGCGTCCATCATCTGCTTCTGCAAGAGTCGACGGGCGAATCGGCGCATCGCTGCTTTCACCAGCGGATTACCATCCGATTGCGTCCGCTCGTCTTTGACCTCCTGCCGCGACATCATCAGCTCTTGGTTCGATTTATAAAGTTCGTACGCGTAACTGATGGCTGCGATCACGGCGAGTGCGCCCAGAAATCTCCACATGAGCGACATCGCGCTGGTGTGCAGAAAATTCGCGAGGTACAAAAGCTCCACGGGGGCGGAGAAAATCACATCGCTGAAAATTTTACTCGTCGCCGCCGCCAGGCACGCGAAGACCGCAATCACTTTTAATAAATCAAGCGCCGCGGTGACCCAGATTTTTCCTGAGAAAATGCGACCGAGGCCGGCCATCGGATCAAAACGCTCGAAATTGGGCTGCATCGCTTCCGGGGTGAGTTGAAAACCGCTTTGCACTCCGCCGGCCAAAATCGCCGCCAAGGCCGTAGCCAAGACCACCGGCAACGCAATCGAGACAAAGGTCGTCATCGCCAATTCCGCTACCGCTGGGACTTCGTCGCCCTGCACCCGCAGCTCGCCCAAACGGCCAAAAACCACCACTGCCAATCGCGTCATCTTATCGGACGCCTCGCGGGCCGCCAAACCGAAGGCAAATAGCGCCGCCGCCAACGTGAACACCAAGGTCAACTCCGGCGCACGCGCGAACTGCCCCTTCGAATGGGCTTCGGAAAGCCGCTTCGCGGAGGGTGCCTCGGTTTTTGAATCTTGATCTTCAGCGCTCAATGCCAGCCATTAAGCAAGTTAGACGCCAGCTAGAAAATGATGTTACAAATACTTATTTAACATCAATTTAAGTAATTATTAATCAAAAAATACCTCGGTTTTTAGCCGTTCTAAAGCGGCATTTTTTTCCGAAAACTCAAGGCCCGGCGGAACGCAGACTCACTTGCAACATATCCCAAGGTAGCGCTTGCCACAGCGGATCCAGATTGCGCAACAACAGCGCGCCAAAGCCGGACAACAGCAACAACCCACCCCACAGCCGCACCGAAACACTGGCAATGAATACGTTCATCCGCGGCACCGCTTTGCCCAAAATACTAAAGCCCAGATTGATGATAAAACTTAACGCAATAAACGGAGCCGCAATCCGCAGCCCCACCGCCAAAATATCAGCCGTCACTTTGATCAAACGTTCCAACGCCACCGCGGTGACGGTGTACGTGCCCAACGGCGAAAACTCAAAACTGCGGGCAAATGCCGCCAATATATCGTGGTGCACACCCATCCCAAAAAACAATACGCCCGCAAACGCGGTGATCAAAGCCGGCAAGGGCTCCTGCGCCGGCACGGGCACATCGAAACCCGGCGGTGAATTCAATCCAATCTCATTGGCGATCAATCGCCCCCCCAGCGCAGTGATCGAAAGCGCTGCTCGTACCACCAACCCCATCGCAAAACCCAGCAACACCTCACTCACCGCCGCCATCGCCAACCGGATCCCATCCGCATCGCGTAACGCCACGGGCAACGGCACCACCCCGACCAGCAAGAACGCCAACATCATACTGAGCGCCACCCGAATACGCACGGGTAACGTACCTCCTCCGGGCGTCGGCAACGCGGCAATCACCCCCAACGAGCGCAAGCTAATCAAAGCCCATGCAATCAACCAAAGGAGCATGGCTTGATCCCTCCGCGTTAATTGCCTAAACTAGCCATCCGCGCAAAACAGCTGATCGTAAACTCGCCCATCACTCGGACCAACCACGGCGCCAGCACCACAAACAATAGTCCGCCCGCGACCAGCTTAGGCCCAAACGTCAAGGTTTGCTCTTGGATACTCGTCGCCGATTGAAAAATACTCGTGATCAAGCCCACCACCAACATTCCGATTATAAACGGACTGCACACGAGCAACGAGAAGATGATCACTTCCTTCAAAATATCGATCGCTGCTTCGGGAGTCATGGGCGTTTAAACATTAAAGCTCTCCACCAAGCTCTTCACCACCAGTTGCCAGCCATCCACCAAGACAAAGAGCAGCAATTTAAACGGTAGAGCCACCACGGCAGGTGGCATCATCATCATGCCGAGCGACATTAAGATCGTCGAGACCAGCAGATCGATCACGAGAAACGGCAAGAAGAGGAAAAAGCCCATTTGGAAGGCGGTCTGTAATTCGCTGATCACAAACGCAGGCACGACGACGCGCAGCGGCAAATCTTGAACCTTCGTCGGCGCAAACCGTCCCAGCTTGAGAAAAAATTCGATATCCCTCGTGCGCGTCTGCTTCAGCATGAAACCTTTGATCGGTTCACCGGCCGCTTCCAAGGCAGCCCCCGAAGCTAACTTGCCCGACAAATAAGGCTGCAAGGCCTCGGTATTCACGCGTTCAAACGTCGGCCCCATGACAAACAAGGTGAGAAACAGCGCCAGGCCGGTAATAATTTGATTCGAAGGCGCATTGGGCAGGCCTATGGCCGTACGGAGAAACCCCAGCACGACGACGATGCGCGTGAAACTCGTCATCAACATCACGAGCGTGGGCGCCAGTGAGAGCAGCGTCATCACGACGACGATCTGCAAACCGACACTGATCTCGCCGGGTTTTTCCGCGCCTTCGAGATTCACCGCCAATTTCCACGGCGCCGGCGTCGCCGCGGGCGCGCCATTGCCCGGAGCCGCGGGCGGGGTCTGGGCCTGCAGCAAACCTTGGGCAAACACCAAGGTCGTGAGCACAAATAAAATCGGTAACCGCAGGCGCCGAAGCCAAGTCAGATTCATGGGGTAGGTTCGGAGGGTGGCACTTCCGAGACCAGATCAATGCGACCTTGGCTGACACCGATGAGAAACGACCGGCCACGACAGGAGGTCAGCACCAGGTACTGCCGATTACCGAGGGGCCGAGTTTCATCGATCGAAATTTCTGAGCCGTGGTTTTTAAGCGACCGGCCTTTGCCTTTAGCACGAAACCAGAGCCAAGCACCGCCACCGAGGCAGAGAACGACAAACACGATGTAACCGGTCGAAGGTGAATCAGCAGGACGCGCCGCGCTTTGCTCGATCGGTTGCGGAAAAATGACCGTATCGGCAGACCGGGGCGCAGTCGGAGCCGCCGCCCAAAGCAAGCCGCCAGCAAAGACCAGAGCCACAGCCCACTGGGCCAGGCGACGCAGACTGTGAATCGGCACGGTGAACGTGGGACGACTCATTTGGTGCGGCCCACGAATTCGGTGACACGAATCCCAAAACTGTCGCCGACGAGTACGACTTCGCCCCGAGCGACGAGTTTCTGATTCACGTGCAGCGACACGGGCTCATTGGCTTTTTGCGCCAACTGCAAAATGGTACCGGGCGCGAGAGCGAGCACCTCGCGCATGGGCAGTTCGCACGAGCCTAGCTGCACGGCGACGCTCACCTTAATGTCTAAAACGAGGTCGAGAGATTTGTTTTCCATGATGGGTAAGGTGAAACGTTAGCGAGTGGCCGCGGTGATGGAGACAGCGATACGTTCACCCTCAATGCCAATAGTACCGATAAATTTTTCTTCGGAACCGACCACAATCGAAGTCTGCTCCAAAATACTCATGGGCAACGGCAAGACCGAGCCGATCTCGAGATTAGAAATTTCGGCAAGCGTGAGGGTAAACGCATTCCAATGCGCCGTGATCGGCACCAACACCTCTTCAAAAGCAGGATGCCAGTGGGGTTCACGCACGACGGGTTTGTCGGGCTGCATTTTTTCCTGGCGAGATTGGAAAGAGCGCAGGAGCGGCTCAACCATGACTTCGGGCACACACAACGAGAGCGGTCCCGTAGCGCCACCGAGCGTCATCTCAATGCTAAGATGCACAAAGGACGCTGTCTTGGAGGAGCTTTGCATGAAGCCCGAAAAGCGCTGACCACCGAGGATGGCGGGTTGGAGCGTTTGTTCATAGCCCCACTGGTTGAACCATTCTTCGAGGACTTGCACCATCATGTCGTCGAGCAAGGCGCACTCAATTTCGGTGAGTTCACGCTCGACGGTCTGGGCCACACCGGGACCACCCAAAAGACGGTCCACCACGGTAGAGGCCAAAGAAGCGGGTAACGTCATCTGCCCTAGGCCGCGCAGGGGCTCAGCTTTGAAGGTGCAATTGTAAGAACGTTCGGAAATTTGGCCGCGAAATTCGGCGAAGGTAGACTCGGAAAAGCCGACTTTCCCGAGGACGCACTCCAGTTTCAAAACCAAGGATAAGCGCGTCGCAAGTTGGCGAGCAAATTGGGCTTGTAACTCGCGCAGCTGCGCCAGTTGCCCCGCCGTCAACATAACGGGGTTCCGGAAATCATAAGCGCGTACCGCCGGGAAAAGCTCAGCGGCGACGCGATTACCGAGGGGATCGAGATGGATCGCGCCCCCCGCCGGCTGAGTCTGGGTTTCGGCCGTCATTACTGTACCACAAAGTCAGAGAAAAAGACCTGCTCGACCAGAGGCGCTTTGAGCAGATCGTTAAACGCGGCCACCAGGCGGCCACGTACGACCACCTTGCCGCTGGGCTCATTAAGCTCAGGCATCGAGACGCTGGAGAGAATCGTCAGCGTCGCATCAACCAACTCGGCGTGTTTTGCGTCGATTTTTTTATTAGCTGCGTCGTTTTTGCCGACGACATTAAAGGTGACCTTGAGGTAGCGGGTACCCTGCGTGCCAGCGATATTAACGGTGAGATTTTCGAATTTCGGGCGCACTTCTGTTTTTTCTTTACCGCCCGCCTCGCCCTTCGGTGCGGCGTGGGCACCGGCACCGGCGTCGGCTTCATGCGCCGCTCCCACTTCCGTGCCATCACGTTTGCTGGCTTGGGCCATGATGGTGGTGAGCTCACTCTTGATATTGTCAGTGAGCTTAGGGATGACCACGAAATTGACCACGACCCATGAAAGCAGGGGGGCGAGCACCACCGCGATAATCGTCGGGAGCATGCCACCGGCAGATTTGCCCGCGGCAGATGCCGGTTTTTCGGCTGATTTATCGGGAGCGGAGTCAGACA
>Ga0114978_10001115_pt1 | contig 22588 bp, 23 predicted proteins | sample S_140212_EF_Meta_FD_87027 | JGI IMG/M metagenome (GOLD analysis project Ga0114978, IMG submission 87027) | Freshwater microbial communities from Lake Simoncouche, Canada to study carbon cycling - S_140212_EF_MetaG | ecosystem: Environmental > Aquatic > Freshwater > Lake | place: Lake...
TGTGTCGCCATTCAGCCACTTGTTCGGTAGTGTTGGCTTCAAACACTTGTATGGCCGAGGGATCGCCGCCTGTGCCCAGACTAGGATCCAGTGCCACAACATAAATTTTATTGTGTTCGGGTTTTTTGTACCAACGCACTTCACCTGTTTTATACAAGGGATCCACACCTTGCAAGTCAAACAGTTTGGCCGGTGCAATCAGTGTTTCATCATTGATGATGAATTCACAATCCATCTCTCGACGGAAACGATCTACTCCAAGCGCGGCACGCTGTTGTTTGGCCCAGGTCTCATCTCGGTCTGGGTGCTCGTTCCAAAAACTGCGATATGCCTTGAATCCGTTTAGACCAACGTTGGTGGGATTGCCAAACTCGTCCTCACAGCGATTGGCACCTTTCCATAACAGCGCAAACTGATCTTCGTCACTGTTAGGAGTTGATGTAATGATTGCTTTACCACCTGTGGCCAGTGTGGGCGATATAGAAGTCCAAAACTCTGTGGCAATTGTGGGTCGCACAAACGCAAACTCGTCTGCATATAACAGTGAAATACTCATACCACGACCAGTATTTTCTGTTGTTGTGGCACTAACAATACGACTACCATTGTCAAAGTCCAGATTACCTTTGTTGTAACTGGTAACGCCTGCTCGTATATGATCTGGAACTGATTCATACGCATAGCGAATACGTTGCATGATCTCCTGAGAACCTGTGTACTTGTGTGCGGCAACTAGAATGGTTGAGTCAGGCACAAACATGGCATACCACAACAGGTAACCAGCAGCCGATGTGGACTTGCCGGTTTGTCGAGGCATCATGGAGATTGAGAATCGATTTTGGTGGTAGGTATCTATCAGTCTCTTTTGATACTCAAAAGGATGATACAGCATACGACCACGTGTGGGGTGTTGTATGTAGAAAAAGTTGTCCATGAAATACATGGCACCTGAATCAGGATCCGCGCAACGAGCAAATTCTGCAATCTGCTGGGATGTGTATAGCGAAGTCCTATAAGGTGTTTTTACAAGAGAGGGTTCAGACGCTTTGGCCATGCCAATATTTAATCAATTGGCTTTTCACCGGTAAGATATGGAAGACTGAACCACAGTTGGAACCACTCGGGTGTGCCAGGTTGAATATTGTGTTCTTTTTGTAAACGGGCTTTTTCAGCAGCGGTTGTGCTGATATTTGAGCCCTCTGTGGTATTGCGCAGGCTGTTGCCATACCCTTGGGCACGCATACCAGCCAGGCGTTGTAGATCTTCTAGTGTCATTGGCACCAGGAAGTTTTGGCCTCACCGTAGTACTCACGGGCAAACCCGTTGGCAATCAGCTGTTGGCGTAGACTAACACCGTTGAGTATGATATCGCCTAGCACACGGCCGCCATACTTGTCCCAGTCCATGATCACAACCTGTCGCTTCTGGCTGTTGGCAACCGCCTGCTTAGTAAAGGCGGTGGCGGCTTCTCCACGCTGTGCTTCACTGGTACACTGCGCACGGAAGCCTTTTTCAGGCGTGTCCACACCGTACACACGAACACTGAGTTCAGGTTTGAGTGGAGCCGGTAACCAAGGGGTGGAAATGCCTACTGTGTCGCCGTCTATGACTCTGGTGATTACAGCGTCATATAATACACCTGGTTTTTGTTTGGGTTGCGCCATAACTAGGCATGGTACAATGAGTAAGAATAGGAGTAGTTTTTTCATATCGATATTAAGTGTAGTAAACAATTTCACCAGTTGTGGGATTGTATGCCATTTGGTAGAAGCCTGCAGGTAATCCACTGGATCCACCGTTGCGCACAGGTTTTACTGTGAATGTGTTAGCAGTGGTTTGATTTAACGGACCGCCGGAGGCATTTAGAATAATTGAGTTGTTGGCCTGACTGATGTCACCAGCATTAGATCCAATTGCTATAGAATATGTGCCTTGACTTGAGTTACCAGCAAATGCTCCTATGGCTACTGAACTATTACCTTGTGCGACTATTCCAGCACCCAATCCAACTGCTACTGTTCGCTCACCCTGTGCTGAATTACCAGCATACGCTCCAATGGCCACTGCATAAGGACTTTGATTGGAGAATCCAGCTCGTTGCCCCACTGCTACTGATTGGATACCTTGTGTGGTTTGTCCAGCGGTGTCTCCAACTGCTACAGAATATGCACCTTGTGTGGTTTCCCCAGCTTGCTTACCAACAGCAACTGATTGAATGCCTTGTGTGATTTGGCCAGCACCAACGCCAACAGCAACTGATTGTGTGCCTTGATGTGTATTTCCAGCAAAGAATCCAATGGCCACTGCCTGTGAGTCTTGATAACCAGAGAATGTTAATGTTCCGCTGGGTGCGGAATCTGCTGATGCTGATATTTGTAATGTGGTTGAGTTGGTCACTGAGGCCACAGTTTGATCTGAGACAAATCCGTCGCCGCTTATGAACATACCTGTTGCAATACCAGTGGTGCTATTGACTACCAGTGTGGTACCTGTTGGATAGGCGCCTGACACATAAGTGGCTGTGTACTCGCCACCTTGGCCAGCATCGCGGCCAATGGCCACGGAGAATTCACCTTGTTTATAACTTCCAGCGGAGCCACCAATGGCCACTGCATTATTGCCTTGTGAGGTTTGACCAGTTTGCGAACCAATGGCCACTGCATTGATGCCTTGTGTAATATAACCAGTACTATAACCAATGGCCACTGCGGTCACGCCTTGCGAAGTAACACCAGTTTGCAGGCCAACTGCTACAGAATAAGCACCTTGATTATCAAATCCTGCATTTGGGCCAACTGCTACTGCTCCATCGCCTTGTGAGGTTTCACCAGCCCGGTGACCAACGGCCACTGTCGACAGGCCTTGTAAGGTGTGACCAGCTGAGTTACCAATGGCCACCGCTGAGTTACCTTGAGCATCAAACCCAGCCGAGACACCAATGGCTACAGCACCTGAGCCTTGAGTTGTGTTGGCACCAGTATTTTGACCAATTGATATTGCTGCCGCACCTTGGCCACCTTGACCAGCATTTTGTCCCAGTGCCACAGCTGCCGCGGCCTGGCCGTCAAATCCAGCATTTTGGCCCAGGGCTATTTCTGTAGGTCCTGCCGCACCATCTTTATCGCCTAATAGTGCCCAGGTTGTTGCACTACCTGGTGTGGCAACTACTGTGAGCTCGCCTAGTGCGTTGCCCACATACACTGTGCTTGTGGTTTGGTCTACCACAAGTTCACCAGGCCTGGCATTTCCGTCGTAGTTGACAATACTGGTTTGAGCATTGTCTTTCATTACAGCGCGACTAATACCAGTTATATCACTGTATGGTGGTGGCGGATTAGCCATTATCGAGGATATCCTTTAAATGCCTTTAAAGGACTTTGTGTGTCTACGCTTGAGGGTTCCTGACTGCCGGGAGAGCTGATGGCTCGCTTGCCCCCGGGAATCTCGGCCAGTTTGAGTCCTTGATCTATAATGAGATCAAGTGTGGGATCTGTGCCCACTACCATGGCGTACTCCCCAGCCACACTGTGAGGGTGCCACTCTCCGCGATAGGGATTGGTGCCATCATCACGAGCGTCGCTACGAGCACGGGCCATGGCCAGACCAAATCTATATACCTTGTAAGGGTTGCTGGTGTCCAGGTCAGGGATGTCGTAGGCCTGAGGCAAAGGGTCACTTATTTCTACTGGGAGAGCTTTTGCTTCGGTGACAAATTCGCGTGATCTCATCTAGGATATCCTTTAAAGGCCACTACCGGACTTTTTTTGTACACTATGTCAGGTTCCACACTGCCTGTTGACGCCACTGTCCTGTGACCTTGTTTGAGTTTTTTGGCAGCATAGTTTATCTTGTCCATGTCAGCAGGTGTGTACCCGCTTACAAACGGAGCATTGGCAATCCAGCTCAGTGGATCAACTTTGATATCTTCATGGGGTGCGCCTGCCATGAGCATGCTCATGCGGTAAAAGTCGTAGTATTTGTCCATGCCGTCTAGAACTTGTGCGCCTGGGTTTACATCAAAAAAGTGCGGCGTGAGTTTGCCATGGCCTTTTTTGCTGCCTGCTGTGGTATAAGAAAAGGTTTCGCCACCGTCGCCACTGTCGCCGCCACCGTCAGCACCTTCGGTTAGAAATTCCTGGGCTCGCATGTTATCTGCCCACTGCAACAATACCAGAACTTACTGTTCCCAGTTCCTGTGCAGTGAAGTTAGAACCAGATATGGTCAATTCATTGCCCACTCCCACAAACACATCTGAACTAGAGTTGGCAGGAACAACGGCAGCGTTGCTAAAAATGTTACCTGTTGATCCAAAACTTGGATACAGTATATTGACATTGTAAGTGACCGATGTGGTGCCAGTTGAAATCCTGCACTTGTCAGTCTGCCAGGCTAGAGAGGTTGCTGCGGTATAAACATTTGCTTGCGCCATAATTTTTTTTCCTTGTTACCACTTACGGCAAGACCAATAGCGTGCTTTGGTCCTGGGTCCGGGATTGCTACAACGATGTCGTGCACGGAAACTCTTGCGACGTGCAGGGTTTGATTTCTTGATGCGCATGGTTTTGTCGCCAAAGTTGACTTTTTTCACATTGCCAGTCTGCGGATCACGCACATACACCTTGAACTTCTTGACATCTCCTTGCATGGGTTTGCCAAGAGGCACGTCGCGGCCGTGATAGTCAGCTTCGTCTATCTCGTCTTCTGGTTTACCATACAAGTAAGTAGCAAACCCCATTGGGCTTACCACGTGAGTAACGTCATATCCTTCGTCATCTAAACGAGCCAATAACTTTTTAGCACCAACAACTTCGCCGCGCTCTGGTTCGTATTCCATGACTATTTCGTCACCATCATACACAGTCCAGATGTTGTTACGCAGGGTGTAATACTCGTCTTTACCTGGGATCTCATGTGCCTCGTGAACTCCGGGCATGGGGTTGGTCATGTCAATGTCAAACTCTTTAGCTGCCACAACATCAGCTGCCTGATCTTCTTCAATTGACAATCCTGCCAACTTCTGCAAACGATCAAAAGCCAACTTTTCTTTGTCGTGCTGGCTATCAACATCTTCAGATGCGTCAGCTTCGTAGTAGGTTTGTCCTGTACCAGCACGTCCCACAGCACCATATGTGCGAATGGTTTCTAGTAGCACACCGTGTTGCTCAAGCAAGGCCAATGCACGTTCATCAGCTTCAATGATCACACCGTCCTCAACTGTCTCAACCACATAGGTCTCTAACAGGCTGTCAGGAGCCAGTTCAAAATCAATCTCATCACCTTGAGCAGGTGTGTTGATCCATTCTTCAGTTTCAGCTATGTAGTCTTGGAACTTTTTCATTTGATTTAGTATTGTTTGTAAAGATTCCACAAGCGAGCTTCTTGTTGCTCACGTATTTCTTCAGCAATTGAGCCAACTGTTCTGCGTGGATCTTGATTTATCACAGTGCCCAAGGTACTTTGATCGGTCTTACGACCATCCAATCCACCAGTGATACCATTCACCATGTAATTGGTATCAGCGTACATAGTGTTGTCAGCTGAGTTGGCTAAATCTTCTTCCATTTGTTCACAACCACAACCTGACTTGCCACATGTAGAACATGCATTGTCACTGCTGCCACCAAGGCCAGACATCTTTAATATCTGTGCCAGTTGATCAGCATCATCATCTGTAGCAGTAACAGTCAACGACTTCTTGCCGTCTTGGTCAGCACTCATGTTAATAGTCATGCCTTCGTTGAGAACGTTTTTGAGTTTGTTATTGAAGCTTTCGGCCATGGCGCCTTCGTAAACGCCTTTGCCAAACATCATGCCGCCTGAACCCTTGGGTGCTTTGCCACCCATGGCAGGTGCTACACTTCCGGCCACGGTGTTTTCTTCAACTTCGTCTTTCTTTTTGTCTTTCTTTTGTTTACGATCTTTTTTGTCATCGTATTCAATATCTTTTGTGACTTCCTCGCCAGCTTGTTCAGCTCGGTTGTCATCTTGACCTTGGTGACCTTCATCGTGCTCAATGTCTTTGGTAACTCGCTTGCCAGCTCGTTTGGCATTGTTATCTTCTGTGTCTGTGGACTCTTCTTCTACCTTGCCGGTCTTCTTGGCTTTCCAAGTAGTAGCGTAAGCAATGGCCTTGTCTTTGTCAGACAAGTTGCCATCTTTGCTCAGTGACTTTTTGATGCCTTTGACCATGCGCTCGGCCTTGGCACCTGGGGGAGCCTTTTCTGTCACTTCTTCATGATCTTGTTCGCGCTCTGATTGCATGTATTCAGAAACGTCTTTCATCATGCCTTCAATTTTGGCCAGCTTGCTTTGTACCCATTCTGGCAAATTGTCATTGTCACCTAACAAGTTGTGTAATTCTTTAGCATTACGTAACACAGTGTGCAATTGATTCTTGGCCATTTCGCCTTCTTGATCATATTCACCCTGGTCTTGATCGCCTTCTCGAGTCATCAACTTTGACTTACCGCTTGGACCTTTGGCTCCAATGCTCTTGCCAGCGCCTTTGCCAGCTGGGCGCCCGCGCCCACGCTTTTCGCCTGGGGTATCGTCATCTGCTCCAACTGAGTGACCTGTGTTGGGATCAACTCTACGTGTTACCATACGACCCGAGTATCTTGGATCTGTAGTACCGTGTGTGATGTCATGTAATGCGCCATGTTCAGTGCTGCCAACTTTGGGTCGGTCCGCACGAGGGTTTTTGTAGTTTGTGAATGGATTGAGGTCTTCTTTTTCTTCCATTTCAGCACTACGACCCATGCCACCACCTAGTGCTTTCTTCATGGCTTCTGCAGCCACGTCGCCTAGCATTTCGTCAACTTCTTTTTTGGCTCCGGCAATTTTGTCAGCAAAAGTAATTTTGTCTCGGGGTTCAGCAAGTGCGGCAAATGACTTTTGTTTAGCAGTCATTGGAGCACTAGCTTCGCCAAATTGCACACCGTCGCCTGCTGAGAATTGTGTGTTGGCCAACCGCTTTGGTAACCGACCTTTGGCAATGATAAAATCTAATTCTTGATCGGTTGGATTTTGTTGTTCTAAATCGTGTGCTACATCTTGCATTGAATCGTTATGCCACATGTCATCGCCGTACAATGCGGCAATAGCATCTAGTACTTTATCAAAATTAACTGAGCCTGCGGCTTCGGGCAGATTGGGTCGTGCATGTGTTCCACGTGCAGATTTAATACTGCCTTTGAGGCTGGTGATTTGGTCTCTGGATGGCAGACCTTTTCTTGGCCCACGATCTAGTATGCTATGCTTAATACCGCTACGGCCAATACCTTGTCCTTTTTGCAAAGGATCGTTATGATCGAATTCGCCGCCACCTTTTAAATTCTTTTCGCCAGGATAGTCGGCTGGTTTTGGATTATAGTAGTCATCGTCACCATAATCATATTGGTCATAATCACGTGGCTCTTGGGTATACAATTTATCTTTGTATTTGGGATCACGCCATTTAGCGGCTTCGGTTGTTTTTTGTTTTGGAGCCATTGTAAACACGCCTTCAACCATGTAGTTGGCTGCGGCAATAGCGTCAGCTTGGTTTTGTGTAAAGTAACGGCTTTTGACAACTTCTTGTCCTTGGTTGAATACACGCACATGAAATTCGTTGTAGGCTGTGTCACAATACACCTTGGCTGTTTGACCAGCACCTTCTTTCACAGCAACTAATTTGATTGACTCAGTTGCTTGTGCAGGCTTCTTACCTTGCAAATCGTTCTTGCCTTTGCCGTCCGCAGCAAATTTAGGTACCATTTTGCCGTTGGGTCCTTTGACCATGGGCAACCCTTCTTCCATTTGTTTACTGTGATTTGGTCCGCCAAATACTCTTGTTGGATTTTTGTCATTTGCTCTAATACGTTCTCTGCCTGCTATAGAATTGGCACGATCTCTTGCGGCATAGGTTTTATCTGGATTAGCAAGTTCACTACCACTATAACCTGTACCGGCGTCACCAAGAGCCCGGTCAGCACGTTGACCTACCTTTTGTACAGCCGCAAGACCTGCTGGTGTATCACCAACTTCATCCATGGGATTAATTTTACTGAGTTTGTCTTGCAGGGCTCTCATGCCTTCGGCACTGGTAGGACTTTGTGTGCGTTCTTTTTCCAAGTCTGCTGTGGTTAGTTTGTTGCCAGGGCGATTCACAGCAGGGATTTGACTCTTGTCAGGGCCGCCTTGATAGATGCCTTCTTCCACGGTCTGTTCTTCTAGTGTACCGGCCTTGGCTTTGTCAGCACGAATTTTACCAGCTACACGATCTCCAGCTTCTTTGCTACCATATTTCTTGGCAGCATCAGCAGAAATCTTAGCAAACATTTTACCTGGCTTGCCTTCGTCACGTTCGTTCAATTGACCATGTGTAGTTTCTGGGGTAGCACGAATGCCGTCTAGGCGTTTGTTTAAGTTGTAAAAAAATGTCATTGTTTTTTCCTTATTTTTGGAAGCCAGTTGCTGGCTTGGCCGGGCGGGTAATAGTGCTCATTGGACTCTTGACACCTTGTGGCAAATCGTTTGTGGTCATAGCCGGGGGAGTACGCCCACCAGCCACAGTCCAGGTGGCTCTTTCAGCAGAATTCTTTACCACTTGTTTGTCAACACCAACTGCGGCATAATCTTTCTTGAGATCGCGTTGTTCTTTAGTGTCAGCTGGATAGTTAGTGTCAGCTAACAAATCTTTTTGTTCTGAAATACCCAGCAACTCTTTATCCATGCTATTGGCATAATCACGCTGGGTAATGCAGATTCGATCTTCATCTAGACCCAGTAACCGAGCCATCTGTGCAATCTGTGGTGGTGTAGCCGGATAACGAAAACTCACATCCATCATGTTCACGGACTGATTATTAAAAGCAGGAAAATCCTGCGGTTGACTCAATACTGGAGTGCGTTTGATTTCACCTACTGATATCGGATCAAACTTTTTTAGTTGGTCACGAAACTGTTTTGTGAAATCACCTGGCACATCGCCCACTATCTTGATTCGATATTCATGAGTCTGGGCACTTTCTGCTAGATAATGTTGCAATGTTTTCATTTTAAATTCCTATATTCTATTTATCTTTGGTAATAGTTTCCTGCCGAGTGCTCATTAGAGTGCGCAGAAGATCGTTGCGGTCCAACACACGTCCTTCAGCATTTGGTGTGACTGGTCCAGCATCATCCGACTGATCTAATTTGGCTTTTTTCAATTGCAGATCTATCATTTTGAGTTTTTTATTCAGCTTGGCAGTTTTTGCTGTGATAGCATGCCCCAGCATACTACTGGCCACTGCAAAAATTTCGCTAGCATAGCGGCTATCCACTTGCATGCCCAAACTCATGAGATCATCAAAACTTTCTGAAGCCTTGCTGGCCAAGTCATCCATTTCTTGATCACTGGCTTCTAGGCCACGCACAGCCGGTAGTGCGGCTTCGATCTTGTCCAAGGTCACCAATGACTCTGGCAGTAACGGTAAATTATTTTGAATGTCGTTGGCGGTTTCAGATTCGTCGCTGTCGATAGCATCTATTGGTACTTCGCTAGAGCGAGGCATGTTGAATAGATCTTCAAGTTTTTGATTGGCAGGCAAAGTCATGCCTTATTTACCGTTTTTTGCTGGGCCGATGAAACAAGGAGTCTTCGGTTAGTACCCTAAATTCTATATTGGCTCGCTGACACCAGGCCTTGGCAGCTTGCCATTTGGCGTGATTCACTGCTACCACTGCCCGCTCACGCTCGTTCATGCGACCTTCTATGAGAGACTGTTTTCGAGGTTTGATCTCAATGATTTCGGTATGTATTTGATTGTACTGATCTCGATAGCGCATGAACACATCAGGAATATAAGTTGCAACTTTGCCTGTGAGGGGATGCCGATACTTGATGGTTATAGCTTCGCTAGCCCATTCCATCACACTGGGATTTTGATCGCAAAAAACAAAAAAAGAATGTTCCCATCCTGATCGATATCGAGGATGACCTTTGCCTACATACTTACTGAGATTTGTTGGAACAAACGTACCTTGAGCAAAATTTGTCATGACACAACATTGCGTGCGGCCCATGCATTAGGTGTCACTGCGGTGTTGACCCCCAACAATGTGCTTGGGCTCCGCAGTCCATTGAGGTAGTACGCAATGTTGATACTGACTCTTATGCTGTCTGGAGCCTGTATCTGTTTCAATATAGTCAACACCGGAGTGTCGGATTCAGCAGCCACTCGAAACAATGCAGTGGTAAAATTTTCTGCTGCTGTGTTATCTGTAAACACACTTCTCAGGTAACTGTACACAGCATCGTATTCGTTGGCTGGAACATTGATTCCAAAATCATTGAAGGTATCAAATACTCTGACAGAATTGTCAACTTTGGGATTGATGTTGTTAACTGAAGCCACGATTAACCTCTAGGTGGTGTGGGAAAGAATGGTGCTTGCAATCTCTGTTGTATGCTTTGATTACCGTTGGGTTGTGCTCGAACTGCACCTGGAACGGAGTTTAACAACACACCCTTGACGCCGGCAGCAGCTTCGGCTCTGGCTATGGCTCTTAGATCTTTGCCTTTGAAAGTTCCATAGGCAGTACCAGCTTTTTGTATGGCTCCGATGACACCAGCAACAGATCCGCTCTGTAGGTCCTCGTATATGCCAATACCGGCATCCAAGAGACCGCCTTGACCCAGTATACTTTGTGTGCCACCGGGACGGCTGAGAGGACTTTGTACCATGTCATAGTAATTGGGATCAGCAAACCCTTGCACATAGGTGGCAGCTCTTGATCCGCCTACTGCGCCAGAATAGTATTTGACTGATTCATACTGTATGGTCATGGAGTTTTCCATCATGCCATCGCTTTGACTGTAATCATACCGATCATGATTCCATTCTGATATCATGGGATTGATCAGTACATACTCAACAAATTTATGTTGATTAAATCCATAAATTGATATATCTCTAAAAAAGGCTGGCTTGCCGCCACGACCATTGTTGTTGACCACATCTTGATAGGCTTCACCAACATAGCCCCAATCATTCACTGTGCGATCATTGTCATAGATGTCGCGACGATTGTAATCAAACCCAGCCGGAGTTGTTTGGCTGGGACCAATTGATCCATTGGTATTGGGTACACCTGCATACTTTTGGCTGGGATCTTTATAGTAATAGGCGTAGTAGTTGTACCAAAGAGATCTGATTAGATCGCCGCCATCATCATGGAACACAGCCTGTATTGGTTGATACTCAATCTTTTTTTGTACCACTCGTTTGCGGTTGTATTGATTGAGTACTTCGGTATCCAATCGATACTTTGGCAGTTCAATATTCTTGACCAACAGTCCAATTGTGCTTTGGTCTTCTTTTAAAGTATTTCTTAAAGCAGGTATTTGTGCCGTGTTAATGTTAAAAAACACATGAAAAAGAAACTTGAAACGAGGAGCGTTCTCGTACCCATTGGTACGGAACGTCTTGCTTGCATGAGTATAATCTTTGAGATAGTCGTTCCCAAAGAATGTTTTGAGAAAATCCTGCCCAAAAGCCATGGCAGTATTATCCCGAGATTATGTCGTTTACAGTCCTTGCAACAGTAGCACCTATGCCTGTTCCAGTCGGTGTCTGTAGAGCATTGTCAAAACGTATTGACATCTGGATTGTTACCGGAGCTGACTCAGCATAGTTGAGATCATTATAGTTGACTGATGTAACATAGCAACCATACAGTTCCCAGGTCTCAAGCACCTTGACTGCGCTGCCACCGTTGCCACCGTCCAAGATTTCGCACTTGGTTACGAACTTGTAATCAATACCGCTGGCTGCGGATGCTTGTTCCACAAAATCCATCTGCTTCTGCAGTTGTTCACCAACCAGTCGTGCAACTTGCCCGCCTGCATCGTCTCGGAAATTGACCGTGATTGCTTCCCAGGTATGCTTGCCAGCCAGGTACAGTCGACTGTTGTAGATTGGAATTTCTATTTCCTCGAACGAGAGCGAGGGTCGAGTAAAATCCATCACTTGCTTGGTCAGCTCAGTACGGGGAGTGGTTATGCCAAAGTTTTCAAACATCACTCTAAAGCGATATTTTAATTTAGGCATCAACATGCCTTGGTCAACGGTGCTTTGATCGCTGGCCAAGGGCACTGTCATTTTGTTTAGAGATGATACGGCCATTTGTGTCTCCTATGTCCTTTTATTTATCTTGATCAAACCGCGCTTGCGCTGGCTACTTGTCCAGCTGATATTTCGCCGGTATTCTTGATACGCACTGGAATGTAAATAAACTCAACTGCCTTGACAGGTTCAATTGCGATATCCACATATAGTTCGTTTCGATCAATACGAGCTGGTGTGTTATTGCTTAGATCACACACTACCAGGTAGTCATAGATACCGCGCTTGGCTATCAAATCGTTTAGTAGGCCAGATACAGCATTAGTGATCTCGTTTCGTGTGATCTGATCATTTGGCTCAAACACAAATTGGTTGCCAATTTCCTCAAGTCGTCCACGCAGGAATGCAATCAAACGACTTACGTTGATACGGTCGAGTGCACTGGCTGTTCCTTGTGTGGTCTTGTTACCAAAGTTAGTGATACCCACACCTGGTATAAAGGTTATGGGGTTAATGCGATTTTCATACAGCACATCACGCACGCCTTGTCCAGTAGCAATAGTCACAAACTCACCGGTAGCGGCTTCGATATAACCAATTCGATCTGCATTATCCACAACACCACGGCGTGTGCCTGCTGGCGCCAACCACGGGAATGCCACTGCATCACTGCGCACAATTGTACGCAACATCATATGGCTAGGCGGTTGTACTACCAAACTACCGCTAAGGTCAGTGGTCTGGCATGAGGGATAGAATGTGCCTAGATAAGAATCAGCAGTCACTAGACCACTTTCACCATCAATATCACCACTTGTGTTATTGGCCCAGGCCAATAGATCAGCACCTTGTGGTCCCAGTCTCAAAGGAGTGTCACCAATCACAAATGCAGTGTTGTTGCGCTCGTTATTGAGACGAACCATGTTGGTCATGAGTTCTGGATACTGTGGAGTAGCCATTAGATTGAATTCCACCTGCTCTTCTCGCAAAGTGGTAGATGAGTCAATTGCACTGCGCATGGCAGCTACTACCAACTGGCGCACTGCCAAGCGACCCATGTAAGGGCTTCCATTGGCACGATTACCGGCTGCGTTCACCCAGGCATTGGTTTCAAGAATGCTCCAATAATTGGTATTAGTGGGCACGTTGTTCGAACCAGATGCTATGGCAACATACACTATGCCTTGATAGAGTACCTTGTCACCAGACACATAGTTGGCTGTACTGCTGTAGCCATCAATTGAGAAGCGTGTGGCATTGAACCAGTCTGCTTCAAATCTCTTGACATTGAAGCCAGATCTACGTGTGTTGAACAACAGCATGCCTGTGGGATAGAGTGTAGGATTTGGTGCATCAATATCCAGATAATTGCTGGTCAGCAAGCTATCTATAGTGGGAATGTTGGCTGTGATAGGATCGGTAGTGCCGTTTGGCGCCCATCGAGCATCAGCAAACAATATACCATTGCTAGTAGTTTGGTCAGTGTTGTTGAGTTCTACCCACTGGTCCACACCATCCACACTCTGCCAACGATACAGTGCAGGATAAGATTCTAGATTACTAGTGTTGACCCATAGATCACCATACACCAACGGTGTATTGTCTGACTGTTGGATTGGCTCTGATGCTGCAATGATAGGACCAGTTGGATCTGTTTGAGTCAAGTTGTAACCACGCACATCATTGCTGACCGTGCGATAACCTGCCCAGGTTGTACCACTCTGTATCATGATATCCACTTGGTCTGTGGCAGCGTAGTACCATAGTCGACCAGTTGCAGGATCTTGATCAGGGGCAACAGCACTGGCTGTGTAAGTCAATGTTTCCCAGGCGCTCAAGATCACGCTGCCAGTTAAATCACCAGCACCGGCTTTGACACCAGTAGTTGAAGTTGTAAAACCAGCCAAAGTCACAGGAGTACCAAACAAATTCTCGAGAACAATCACACCGCCCTGGCTGTGAGTGAAGCTGATACTGCCATCAGAATTAACTGTGGACGACACGTACGGTACATTGGCAGCGGATACCGCAGCAGAAAAAGCGGCTGCTGTGGTGCCATTCACTGTGGCTGTTACTGGAGCTGTAAGAGTGTCTGATCCAGATGCGCTAGCACTGATGCTAAACGTGGATGCGTTAAGAAACACTGGGGTTGTAGTTGTACCTGTAGTGGTTGTTGCCCCTACACCAGCTCGCTGATAAACTTTAAACGTTGCTACATTATTATATACACCACTACCATTTGATGTTTCTTCAGGAGTGGTATCGTATTGTGCATAGAGTGAGTCAACTGCAATATTGCGGCCGCCACCTGATGAGTCCAGTCCATTGTTGGCGCTTTGATCATTTTCGTATATGGGAGTTGCCACTTGTACAAAACTGCCCAGTGTAGCATCATAACGATTGGTCACAATGTTGGCGCCAGAGTTCACTGCTGTCATCATGTTCCAGACAGAACCAGTAGGTCGAGGCTCGGTGTCAGTTGTGCGCCAGCGTGGCACAGTGTAGTTGTAGCTCTGCTGGAGAGCAGGAGCATAGTAAGTGTTTCCTACGATACCAAGAGTGGTCAGTAGACCAGCAGTACTAAGAGCTGGATCAATATCAACAATACCACCATCTCCTAGGCTGCTGTCACTTGTACTGCTGCCATCGCCATAGATTGTAATACGGTTGTTGGCATCAACTTGTGCAGTGATACCAGCAATACTGGCTGAGTTAATGGCATTCACTAGACCAGCCAAAGTATTGTTAGGCGACACTGGCACTGCAATATTGGTGCCATTGATGTTGATGATGTTGCCAGATGTCAATGCGGCAGTTACGGTATCAGCACCTTGCACAGTGGGCCAACTGCTCTTCCAGCCGTTGCTGCCTACCAGCACCCATGAATTTGCGGCTACACCTGCATCAGTATTACCTGGGCTCTTGAAGTAGATGGGATTGTTGGCATTGGTTGCTACCACAGCATAATCACCAATGTTGCCCACGCTCTGACTAGGCACACCGCTTGTTAGTTGCGTGGTGCTTGTGATCACTATGGTAGGTTGCACAGAGAAAGCGCCAGTTGTGGAGTTCCACTGGAACACACCCCAAGCAGTACTAGCTGTGTCTAACCAATAGGTATCGTTATCCGGAGCGCCAGTTGGCCGAGTCAACGTGGCAGTTAGTTCTGTCAAGTCAATGTCGGCCCGTTGGATGTAAGCTCTATTGCTGATGCCCAGCACAGAGTGTGCAGCCAAAAGCCCATATTCGTTTAGCTCGTAACCATTGATGGGGGTGCCATCAGATGTCTTATAAAAGAATGGCGTGCCAAATGTGGCTGCCAAGTCTCGTTGACTGGTTATGAGATATATTTTACCAGCGTTGCTCGCTAGTGTTCCAGCAGCCACCCCTACTCCAGCAGCCGATGCTTTGTTCTGGGCCGTGGCCAGCAGAATATACGGTACCGAATTTGTAGCGGCAGGTATATAGTTTGATTCATCAATAATTGTTACTTCGATTCCTGGACTCACCAATGCCATTGTGATTCTCCTAAAAGTTCTATTGCATATTTATGGAGTCACCATAAAAACCCAAGGATTGGCGGACCTTAATTAAGGTCTGTTATGTGTAAATACTGCATGCGACCACTTTGTAAATCATGCGGCAAGAATCTTGTGGCCATTAATGGCTATCACAATGACAAAGTGTACTATCGAGATAGGTGCAACGCCTGTATCCGGCGCAACAAGAAGCTACCCAAACAAAAGCCGCTGTGGGAAACCGCAGGATATAAGAAAAAAGATCAATGCGATCGGTGTGGGTTTAAAGCTCGCTATGTCACCCAACTCACGGTGTATCATGTAAACGGCAATCTTAGAGATTGCGACACAAGAAACCTGCGTACAGTGTGTTTAAACTGTGTGGTTGAAGTGGCTAAGTCAGATTTACCTTGGCGTCGCGGAGATCTTGAAGAAGATCGTTAATCTGTGTAAACAAGTCTTCAAGGGTACCGTTGTTGTCTAGCACACGATCAAACTTGGTGTCAACCCAGGATGTTTCACTGGCATGAATATTATGGGAATCCAACACTGCCTGTGCATCCAAGTTTCCTTGATTTGCTCTTACTGCAATATCATACCACCAAGGGTCTTCACCCCTAGAAACACGAATTACGTAGCCGCCGCTTTGTTGGATACCACGAATTTCATTAGGAAAACGACAGTCACTAATGACCACATTGTCTTGGCTATTGCGCAGTTTGTTTTCCAAGCTGGCAATCCAAAGATCATCATGAAAATAGTTACGTAGGATATCGGTTCCCCAGTATTGTAAAATCCATCTTGGGGTTAAATTGGGCATGTTTAATCGTTCTGCCCACCACACATCTACTTGCTCGCGCCATTCGCGACTCTGTTTGGTGCGCCCTTCAATCAAGGTACGATCCCACCCAAATACCAAACTCACAGCATCTTTGAGAGTGGCGGCAAAACTATCTCTACGAAACTCATGTATGTTTACAAGATAATCAGCAATGGTATCTTTGCCAGCGCCTATTAGTCCGCACACGCCAATAATCATTTGATTTCCTTTATTTTTAAGTATTCCATACAGTCCCACAACAGCTTGATCTGCCTACGACAATCTTCCAGCGCATGATGGCTGGCTGGATATGTGTTCAGCTCTGGCACAAGACTAAACAAAGTCCTGCTGTCTCGCACAGAAAAAAATCGCCAGGGCAAGGGCATGTTTAAACTCTTGTAAGCATGTTCCAGGATATTCATGTCATAAGTGGGGCCTTGTGCCCACACATGCCGGGCATGAAATGCCAGGCGATGTAGCCCTTGCAATGCATCTGCCAGTGACACACGATCAGTCTCTGCAAAAGCTTCTTCCCGAACTTGAGTTGGTTGTGTGGCCCACCAATCTAGAGTATCCTGTTGGATACATCGATCGTTTTGGCTCTCAAGGGTTATCCGAGTGTAAAAATGCCGTCCCAATACATCACGCCGCAAAGGATCAAATTCCTGGGCGGCAATTGTTAGTATGGTGGCATCTGGGCCAGTGCCCAATCCCTCGATATCAATCATTAAGTCTGCCATACAACAAGTATAACAGAATTCTAAATCTAAGTCTACTAGTGGTTAACCAATTACAAATGTCAGTGGCTGCGAGCCGTCCACATACAATCTTAAGTCTTCTATGCATTTGTCCATCATGGCCTGTCCCTCAGACTTCATGGCTGCTCCGTTGAGAGTGCCTCCGCCCTGTGGTCCTGCAATGGTGCCAAACTTCTCACGAGCCTCGCCTATGATGTACTTGGCAGCACCCACCATATAATCACGGAACCACTGTGAGATTTGGTAATCGCTCAATAGCACAATTTCTGGACGCAGATTGTAGGTCCACAACAACACCACTTCACCAAATCCTTTAGGGTCTCTAATCAATTGAAGTTTTTTGGTCACAGGATTCCAAGTGTAGTTGATGTAGCCGCCAAACATCCTGGCTGCAAGCTCAACATACTGTTGATAGAAGTCGTATGTGGCCAAGCCGCCTGAGGCTTGGTTAAAGTTTAACATGTAAACATTGAGTGTGGCTGCACCAAATGGATCAAAACTACTGCCACCTGCTCCGCCAACACCTATAGTACGGCGAAAGATCTGCCGCACCGATACCACTTCCTGTGGTAGAGTGTACACATTGACATCGTTAAGCAATTGCATGAAGCTGTAGCTTTCTTCGTATGCATTTTGCGCTCGTTGACGATACACCCCCAGGGTGCGTTGGTATGCGGCTTCGTAATGAGCAGGATCCAACTCGATGTCAACAATTTGATCACCAAGTTGGAGTTGTACGTATTCTATCAGTTGTTTTTTAAGCGGGTCTAGTGTGTCGTCAGCCATTAGGGACTCCTGTCCCTAATATTTACCAACTTTTTAGAATGATCAAGTTCTCTGTGCCACGTCCGTTAAACGGTGTTTCTGTAGTGGTCAGGTCCTTGTAGATCTTTCTTGCGGCCGGCTTGCCTGCGGCACTCATGGCCTTGAGCACGTCTGCTGGTTTGCGTAGCGTTTTTTGCTGGCTTTCCACTGTACTAAACCCAATAATTGAGTTAGACTTTACAGTAAATGCCTGCGCATGGCTGTCAGCCACAATGTGGATCAGCTTGCGTTTTTTAGTGTCATACAACCAGGCTTCTGCTTTGTCTACCAGACTTGCGGCCGGTAAACCTTTGAGCTTGAGCTCTGCAAATTCCATCACATGCTTGAACTTTGCGGCACGTTTCTCTGGTGGCACTGCCTTGACCTTGCGTGGCTTGCGCTCGACCTTTTTAATCTGCACATAGGCACCACAGTCTGAAATCACTAGCTCACAGAACTTTACACAATTCTTTAACTGTATCTTGGAAAGGTAGCTGTAGCCCTGTACTAAATCTGCATTTTTGCCGGCAACTGCTTCATCAAACTCTGTGAGTTTACGTGTCCAAATTTGCTTGATGTCATTCACCATTTGCGGAGCAATGTTTAGACTGCGCATGAGCACCACGGGTTTGTAGTCTGCCGTGAGCTTGGCTCCACCTGTGATAAAGTCGTCAAACAATCCGTCTAACTCTCCTGCACATTCTGATACCTTCTCACGCAGTCGATCCTGGATAGTAATTCTAATCACAGTATCGTCTACCACAACCGCTTCTGCTACTTCAACTTGCTTTGTTTTCAAAAGTTCTCTAAGCAAATTATCTAGTTTGATTTGCTCATGTTCGTTAAGTTCCAGGCCCACCATGCTCATACGGCACAACCAGCCTGTGGTGAGTCGAATTGCCGAATCCGGCACTCCACGCAAGAGTCGAACGTCTGCCTTGCGGTCGTGCAATTCCAAATAGTTAACAATCATGTCACGGGCATCTTTTTTGCCGTAAAAATAATTGTACCAAGAAAATGCCTTGCTCAGGGCACTAAAACGACCGTCAGTGGGTTGCACTTTCCAGGTGGGTTCTGGCCCCATGACATTGGTATCACTACTTCTGGGGTTCAAAAGTTTTATGGATTTTGTTGCTACTATCATGTGGGCTCCTATATTTGATATACTCTATAATTATAGTGGCAATTGATTTTGCTGTCAATCACCACTATAGATGTTGTTTTTAGAACACAGTGCCTTTAAATTGCTCGTAATCATAAAATGCTACTAAAGTATTACTTTTAAAATACGCTGTGATACCGCCCAGATCCTCGCGAGCGTCCCATGCTGTTTGTTCCAAAATGATGTTGGTTGCACGGACTTCTAGCTCGTCCATTAAGTCGTTGCCGGTGTCCTCGTAACTTTGCAAGGCTTCTGCCTCATAATCTAAAGTGTATACTTCAGTATTATTAATCTGATCGCTTTGTGCGCTGGTAAGCATGTGGGCTCCTTTTGTTGTTAAGTGCTAATTATAGCAATTTGGGTATTTCTGGTCAACCAAAATTTCTATAAATACATCACTATGCCCCGTTTAAGCCTATATCGCCCCAATCGAACCAACGATTACAGATTTTTTGATCGTACCATTTCAGAAATGTACACCGTGGGCGGTGTAGATATCTATGTCCACAAGTACCTGGGTCCCGAAACCGGGACAGGAGATTCAGCTGAATCAGGCAATTACGATCCCACAGAACCCAACTTCACCAGCCAAGATCCCTTGTTCATACAAGACATATTGCTGGGTGAGAATCGAGATCGAGCATATGACCCTGACATATATCGCATGCGTGGGGTCTACAATGCACAAGACATAGACTTCAATCTCACACAATTTGGACTGTTCATACAAAACGGCACGCTCTATATCACGTTCCACTACAACGACATGATTGACACTTTTGGGCGCAAGCTCATGGCCGGTGATGTTTTGGAAGTGCCAAATCTGCGTGATCAGAACCCACTTGACACTACCATAACTACAGCCTTGCCAAGATACTATGTTATCCAAGAGGCAAATTTTGCCAGTGAAGGTTTTAGTCAAACTTGGTTGCCACACTTGTGGCGAGTGAAAGCCACACCATTGGTAAACGCTCAAGAATACAAACAGATACTAGACAAACCGCTAGTGGTTGAAAACATCTGGGATCCAGGCAGTTTTTGGCCAGCAGGTAGCATAGTGAACGACGGAGATCTGTACTATCGTGCACTTGTTGATGTTCCATATGGAACTGATATAACCAATACCACTTACTGGCTACCAATAGATGCACCAACTGTGATCACCGAAGCCACTACTCGACCACGTGACCTAGAGATCAACGATGCCATCCTGGCAGCGGCCGAACTAGAAGTACCTCTTTCAGGGTATGACACTGTGAAATTCTACATTTGGCCCACTAACCCTGATGGTACGCCAGCTGATCCCAATGGTGTCACTGTTGACTCCACTGTGTATTCCGCAGATGAATCACCCAATCCCAACACATCAGATGCACCGGCCACTCCTCGTGACAATGGCTATACCATGGGGTACCTAACCGGGGATGGTATTGCTCCCAATGGCCTACCAGTCACACCAGGTGTGAGCTTTCCGGGTAATCCACAACTGGGACAATTTTGTTTGCGCATGGATTATTTCCCCAATCGCCTGTTCCGGTATGACGGTCGTCGATGGGTTAAAATTGAAGAGAGTGTGCGTACCGATCTCACCAACGGCCCACAGAACAATACCTTGCGCAGTGGCTTTGTTAACAATACATACACAGTGCCCACAACAGACATAGGAAACATTCCTAGCCGCCAGAGCTTGAGCGAACTGTTGAAACCACGGGCAGATAATGGAGATGATGGTGGCAACAAACCGTCTAATCCTTATCCAAACACACAACCAGGACAGGAGAGTAGTTAACTAATGGCTCAGCAATTTTTTTATGATGACCAGGTACGTCGGTTTCTCCTGCAATTCACCCGTATCTTTTCAAACTTTCAGGTCATGTACGGAGCACAAGGCAGCGAGAACGAAAGTTTGTTACGTGTGCCAGTGCGATATGGTGACTGGACTCGACAGGCGCAAACTGTAGTACAAAACAATTCAGCCAGTTTCATGCCTGCTGTGCCCTTGATCACGTACTACATAACAGGCATGGACTATGATCGTCCTCGCATGCAAGAGCCGTATTTTGTTAGCAAGACTCAAGTACGGCAGCGGCGGTATGATCAAGACAGTGAAACGTATGAAACCACGCAAGGCAATGCGTTCACTATTGAGCGTCTCATGCCTGTGCCGTATCGCATGACAATAAACTGCGATATCTGGACTGCAAACACCAACCAAAAATTCCAATTGTTTGAGCAGATTTCTACTCTGTTCAATCCCAGTCTAGAGATACAGAGCACAGACAACTATCTTGATTGGACCAGTCTTTCGGTAGTGGAACTTGAGCGAACCACCTGGAGCAACAGATCCGTTCCCATAGGAACAGAAGACCCCATTGACATCATGACCATGAGCTTTTCAGTGCCAATTTGGATCAGCTCTCCTGCCAAGGTCAAGAAGTTGGGAGTTGTAGAAAAAGTTGTCATGAGCATCTATGATGCACAAGGCGATGCTAGTGATGCTATCACCAACAATGACTTGCTGTTGGGAACCCGCATGAAGTTTACTCCTTATGGATATCAAACTCTGTTGTTGGGCAATAAACTGCAGGCCTTGTCACGCAGTGCAGTGGTCAATCCCACAAATGACAATACAGATCCACAGCCATCCCCTACCAGCAACGAGTTATGGCCAGCCATTCTAGGGTTGTATGGACAGTATAGACCTGGTATCACGCAGATTAGGCTTGATAACCAATGGGGAGACAACACACAAGTGGTTGGCACTGTGGTAGTTGATCCCAACGATGCACGATTCTTGTTGATTGATCTTGATCAAGACACTTTGCCACAGAACACACTTCCGCCAGTGAATTCAGTGATCAATCCTTTGGTATCAGGGCCTGGACAAGGCTTGCCTGTGTCTGCACAAGGGCAGTACTATCTCATACTTGATAGCATTGGGTCTGATGTCAACAGCTTGCCAGCACAGGCCTGGGGCGGTGTTGTGGCACAGGCCAACGACATAATAACCTTTAATGATGGCATGTGGCAAGTGTCGTTTGACAGCACAGATTCTGAACAAGTGCAATTTACTACCAATGTCACTACCGGGCTTCAGTATCGATGGACTGGACAAGAGTGGGTGAAAAGTTACCAAGGACTCTACCCAGGAGGAGAATGGAGTATAGTGCTGTGACAGTGGCAGTGGGAGTTTGGTTTTACAGCTTTGACACACAGCGGTATCTGTATCTCATGCGAAAAGATACCAAAAATCCCAACACATGGGGGTTGCCTGGCGGTAAAATTAACTCAGGTGAATCTCTCTTGGCAGCTATCAATCGCGAATGCTGTGAAGAATTGGGGTGTATGCCAGATTATTCTAGGTTGGTTCCAATTGAAAAATTTACCAGCACAGATGGAAAATTTGAGTTCCATACCTTTTTCTGTGCAGTTACAA
>Ga0114978_10001119_pt1 | contig 22545 bp, 14 predicted proteins | sample S_140212_EF_Meta_FD_87027 | JGI IMG/M metagenome (GOLD analysis project Ga0114978, IMG submission 87027) | Freshwater microbial communities from Lake Simoncouche, Canada to study carbon cycling - S_140212_EF_MetaG | ecosystem: Environmental > Aquatic > Freshwater > Lake | place: Lake...
CAACCGCAATCTACACAAGTCACATAACAGGTCATTGGCTCATCCGCCGATCGCACCTGCTGCAAATAGTAAGTGCACTTCTTCGACTTGCACTTGCGACAAGTGAATGTGTCCGTCGACGCCTCGACATTTGTCTCGAATTTGTTCTTGTCCTTGATGCTCTTCAAACGAATCAGCTCATCCCACTTCTCCGGCCGCAGCTCCTGGTGCGTCATAAATGCGATCTTGTGCGCCTGAATCTCACCTGAATTCAGCTGTTCCAGGATCGCAGCATTTGCCAAATTCGTAAACACACTGCGCAAATGGTCGACATATAACTGAACAAAATATCGGTTATCCCACTTCTTCACGACCTTGCGATACTCCGCCTCCTTCAAAGTGTAATTGTACACACCCTTCTCCAAATTGAGCGCGTTTCTGTCATTCTTTAAAATAGCATTCAACTTTGCACGCACATTCGTGCGGAAATTGTCTGGGTTAGAAATCGTCGGAACTGTCATTTTAAATATATATGCAAACATATATTTAAACCAAAATAATTCAATTTTTATTTTTACTTGTCAGCGTCGCTGTCGTAATCATACGACTCTTCCATCAACTCGTCGACATCCTCAAATTGTTCGGTTTCGTCATCGTCTTCGTCATCGTCGTCCTCGACATCCTCAATAGCAACTTCATCAATATCCGACCCACTGTACTCCTCATCTTCATCAGACACTACGAAGCCATCCTTCAAATATCCATCCTTTGTCTTCATTTCCTTCGGCACATTTGCCAGCTCATCCTCCTCGTTCTCATCCTCTGCAGCGGTCGCAGCAAGGTCTTCGAATCCACCAAACAGCTTCTCGTAAATCTTGTTCCACAGGTCGACTGACAAGTCGGTATATGCGCTATTTCCGTCCTTCGCTACGATGGCACAGGACCCAAAGAAGAGTGTCGAATCGATCGGCGGCGGGAAGTCGTACTTGTTCTCGCTGTTCGCGCGCCCGTCTGTCTTGGCGTAAACAGAGATTACATACTTCTTGCCTCCGGTCCGAACCGTCCAATCATTTTGCTTGACGAAATCTTCGCCCTTCTTGAATCCACACTTCTTGAACAGATCCTCCTCCTTGAAATCCTTGATCGTAGTGGATTTCAAATCACCGGATTTTTCAACAATTACAATGGTAAGCGCCTTCGACATTCGTAGATATTGATTTTAAAATAGGTTTAAATAGTTTCTGGATATAACTATAATGAAAATATATTTGAAAAACTGCATTGTAGGAGATGTCATGAAGAAGATTGCAGATATTGACAAATATTACTCAAGATGCAAACACAGCTTTGAAATCTTTTCCGAAGAAGGAATGTATCAAGTGACTGGAAACAAGATTTACAAACTGAAAATTGTTGACGAAAAAATAACGGTTGTGAAGCGATCTGATGATATTGAGCTCATCGTTGACAAATCTATTGTTACATCTGTAGAGGCGCATCGTTTGCCAGCACACCACATTATGATACCTTCAACCATGTTCATTTACCAGTTGAAACCGAATGGTGTCAAGCTCATCATAGAAGGCAGTTACAACACAATTCATTCTAGTGTCGACAAATATGCCGGGTTCCTGCCGTATAACTTTTATTTTGAAGTAAATTCGGAAATTGATGATTTAAATGTGTTCTTATCGTTGTTAAAGTAATCTTTGGGTATAATATGCTATTTTGGATAATTCAAACAACAGTTCTATCAATCATATTCATATTCTTGGTCCATTATTTAATCGAATTTTTCAAATCAACTTTAACAGTCCCGAAAATAAAAGATTTAGTGAACTCACCAACCCAAAAATACCAAAACATGTTCAATGTAATCCAATCGTCAAATGCTCCTGCTGCACCATATAAGATTTCAGAATTGATACCACAGGCGCCGCAAAACGATATGAAAAATGAGCTGAAGAGTTTCTTGAAGAAGCAAATGAATGTTGTGGAGTCAAGTACGGATATTTCTTCTCTCGGATCCATGTTTTAATCCATCCACCTTTAATAAAGGTGGAGCCAAAGCCCCCTCCACACCTCTCCTATAATCCGCTTCGCTTTTTGCTCCACCTTTCCACAGCGAAGTTTACGAAAGGTGGATTAAAACAGCTTAAAGAGCTCACCATACATAATAAATAAACTATGCTCACAGTTGAAGACCAAAAACACCTTTTGTCGGAGTTTCCCGACCTCAAACTTTCTTATGAGAACATTACGCATAAGAAAGTTTATAATTCAGAACTGGTCGTAGCGATCCCGGAGGGGGCAAAGTGCTTTGGTTGGTTCACTTATTTCAAGGAAGCGCCAGTTTGTTTTGTAATTGATGATAAGAAACAGAGCATAAGACCAGTCTATTGCTGTTTCAAATCAGAACTTGCATACGGAACGATCGTATATGGTACGATGATTTCAAATAATCAGTTCTTTGCAATCGAAGATATTTTTTCGTATAAGGGGGTGGATGTGTCGCGGAAGAATTGGGGTGATAAGATGGGGTTGTTTCACAGCCTGTTTACAAATGATATGCAGCAGATTGCCTATAACAAGAGTTTTGTTGTCTTTGGACTGCCTCCGTTTGCAAAAACATACGATGAGGTTATTAGTCAGGTCAAGGCCATTCGCGGATACAGGTTTGCTGCGATTCAATATCGTCTGTTAGGGCGGTCTAACAACTATCTGGTATACATCTTTTCCAAAGGTGGAGCCAAATCCACTTTTGAGAATCCACCTTTGGGAAAGGTTTCTGCGAAGCAAGAGCCAAAAAGCGAAGCAACCACAAGCGAAGCGACCACAAGCGAAGTGACGAGAAGCGAAGCAACCACAAGCGAAGCAACCACAAGCGAAGCGACGAGAAGCGAATCAATTCAATCAACTTTTAGAAAAGGGGGATTTTTGGCTCTTGCTTCGCAGAAACCTTTTTCAAAGGTGGATAAATTTGGTTTAACCTTTAAAAAATCTGGCTCTTTGGCTCCACCTTTCCCAAAGGTGGATAAGGTGGAAAGGGTTAAACAATCAACATTCACTGTGAAACCCGATCTACAAAACGATATTTACCATTTGTACGAGGATGGCGACAAGTATCATTCCGTCGCACTAATACCCGATTTCAAAACCAGTGTCATGATGAACAAACTGTTCCGAAACATTAAGGAAAATACCAATTTGGACGCCCTTGAGGAGAGTGATGACGAAGATGAATTTGAAGATGATCGTGATGATCGATTTGTCTTCTTGGACAAGTCGTATAAGATGGTTTGCGCCTACAACCACAAGTTCAAGAAATGGGCACCTGTGCGTTTAGACAGCCACCGTGTTTAGACAGCCACTGCGTTTAGATAGCCACCGCGTTTAGAAAAATAATATTGATATAATGTAATGTCATACAATTCAAATCTAGGATATGCAGAATTAAACCCGTATGTTGTAAGTGGCCAATTCACAAACCCAACCAACAGCCAATATGCTGGAAGTTTCGGTAGTAATGAGACCCAGGGTGGTTCTATTTGCAATGATGCGATGATGCGAGGAGGTAAAGCAACGAAATGGCAAGAATCTATAAGACGCAAAATAAAAAATATCACTAGAAAGTATAAGAAGATGGCCAAAATTAGATCCAAGAGCATGAAAAATCGCCTGCGTTCGCGTTATTTAAGGAAATCGAAAGCAAAGAGTCGTAGTCGCGGTCGCGGCCGCAGTCTCAGCGGCGGATGGCTCAGGAAGCCCTCTCGCAGGAAGTCCAGCAAGAAGAAAAGTGGCGGACAAAGTGGCGGATATGCCCAGTATGGAAGCAATATGCCTTATCCGTCGGGTTACTCGGTCGGAGGAGACCTGCCACCATCCCTAGTGGGGATGGCCAGCCCTCCTCCAGTGACCCCCCTACCTGCTCAGGTCGATAACTACAATCGTTTCACAAATGGTGGTTTTTCGTCTCCTGGAAACTAATAAATATTTTATCTCGTTTACATAGAATGAACGACATAAAAAAAAGATTTTTACTTTTTTTAATTGGGTGCATGGGAACCAGGTTGCTCTTCGTATATGCGGCCAAGAACGCCGGTCCGAAATATTTGCATTATCTAGGGTATCTTGCGTTACTTCCCGCAATTGGGTTCACATACATTTTCCTCACAGGCTCGCGCCCGACAGGCGGGGAAACTTTTGGGCAGAAGATATGGTGGAATAATCTAAGACCAGTTCACGCGCTGTTGTACAGTGTTTTCGCGTACAACGCAATCAATAGAAACGCCAGTGCATGGAAAATTCTGTTGTTAGATGTTGTGATTGGTTTAGTCAGTTTCTTGGCGCATCATTATCAAGAGGGTAGTTTTCAAAAACTTATATAGGTTTATTTACACCTTTGAAGAATTAAAACGGTACGCCTGCCGTTTTATTCTTTCAAAGTGGCAATCATTTACAGATTTGAATGGCACAAATCGTGCCATTTAAAATCTTCAATGGTCTATATTATCTAAAATCTGAAGTAAAAACTCCTTTATGTATTTAGGATCTTGTATATGAATAGCGCCATCGCTCAATTTTTGATTCATGTATCCATTTTCATCTGTATATTTGTCATATATGTCGAAAAATATTAAGTTATACATATTGCACATTTTTTTCAGCATTTGATTGAAATATAACACATATTCTCTTCGCTGGTCGTCAGTTCCTAATAATGGATAATCATGGTTTACATAACCAACCGCACTGTCGACTGTTGGAACAATGTTGTAAATGCATATATGTAAATTATTGTATTTACTAGTTATTTCGATTATTGTTTCAAAATATTTTTTAATAATATCATCAATTATTTCTTGATATGTGACTGTTTCTGTAATATGTTTGTGAATATGACATCTGCAGTCAATTTCTCCAAATGAAAAAATAACCATATCATTGTCTTGCACATCAACATATTCGGTTGTATTATGTAAATTCCAATGATGTTTGTTCATTTCAAATATATTTTCTCTTTTATTGCCAATTGTGTAGCATAAAAAAGGTCCGGTATGGTGCCTACATATTACAGGTTCGTGTATCCTGATCCAACCATCTATAGCATGACTATCACCAAATGTGTGGATATTTCTGACACTACATATATTTTTTGTGATTTCGTTCGGTTCGTGTGATAATTTAGTTGTTGAATCTATACTTTGCGAGTTAGCGCAATAATTTTCCGCTAAACTATCTGAACAAATGTCATTTGTCATTACAATTATAAACAAAAAAATTTTGTATATAAAACGAATACTTATACCTTTTCAATCTTGTCAGTATACGGATCATAGTAGATAGTTGTCATTATCGGCACAACAAATTCATGTTTCATTCGACTGCTCTTATATCCGACAACAGTGTTCCAATGCGGCAGTTTTGGATTACAGAATTCAATGTAGAACACCGTTCCTCGAGAGAGAAGACCAGCACTGTAACTGAGTGCCGAAGGCGCCGTGAGCAATAAATCGGCATACACCATCTGCGTAAATGTGCTCTCTAAGTTCTCGTTCAAATGCAGTACCACATTGGGCTTCCGATACATTTCGAAATCCTCTGGTTTACCTTGAGAGAAAATGTGAACACGAATTGGTTTATCGCCAGTTAACTGCTCGACTTGTGCGATTGATGTCAAGTACAAATCATCCGGAACATCCATACCAGCCAAAACCGACTTGGGATCATTCGTCCGGTTGTAATCTTCTTTGTTCATCCTTCGAATATGAATTGCTACATTTGTATAAGTCTTGTCGAATGGATCGGTTTTATTGGCGCGAAACAACTCTTTTATGGTTTCTAAGCTTCTGGATTCGGCGCAGCGATCAATGTTCGTCTGGTAAAATCGGAGTAATTCAAATGTATCCAGCACATATGGTTTCATGTCATCCTCGCCAGGCACCTGTTCAAAGTTCCCAATGAAGTTGATAAGAGACTCCTTCTTCGCCAGATATTCTGGATCCATATCGTAATTGTGCTCCATCTGTTTGAACGGCGTGTACAAGAATTTGCATCCGTGCTGCTCCGCAAACATGACGCTGTAAATCAATAACTTGAAGTTCTCTCCAAACCCGTCGTTTGATTTGGTGGGGTTTGTCACCACATTCACAAAGGGTGGGTGATTGATGTGCTGAACATTTTTGTTGTCTATTGTGGCAGGGATCGGATCTATGTTCAATTCGGGCATGGCATTATAGTACCTTTTGTGAATGTATGTGCAGACGAATATATTCGGCATCGTGACACCCTTGTGCTTGCGGTTACCGGAGGAATCTACTGGACAAAAATGAACGAGTATGTGAGTCTGCTTTAGTGCGTCGAACACATCAAAATCGCTGAACGGATAGTTGAATTTAACAACCAATTGTGCGATTTTGTTGAGATGAGGAGCCGCGAGGCTCTTGATCCATGGAAACTCTGCACCGCCAGCATCCACCTTGATAAAGACATCTTTTACACTGCCATTCAGTATCCTATGCATGTTTGTTTCGCGATCATTTTCGTAATATCCTACATTCTTTTTTATGGAGATAGTATTGTCTAAAAAGGCTGGGAGCGTAGTCCCGTCGATTACATATGTTACGCAGTTCTTATGTTTTTGTATGAATGCTTCCTCGAATGAGGAATTTCCGTTATATCCGGCACACACAAAAACATCATATTTTATGCCTGGGATGTCGCAGATTACAAAACCAAAATTTGGGTCTTTACCAATCCGCTCTTTTGGGTGAGGTGATTTATAAACAGTTATTTGTCCTGGCTCCATTATTTTATAAATATATTAGATTGTCTCTAACATAAAAAATATTATTATGTTAAATTTTTATTTTTCACAGTTCCAAAGGCGGATGTTGGTTTCACATTTCATAGTTTTTTCTCAGATTTTTGATCCATTTTTCACAGCGAAGCTTATGAAAAGTGGATTTATAGGAACCGCATGATCTCTCCAACCACATCCTCACATAACCGATCTGGCTCTCCCTCTGGCAACATCATTTCCACGAACGCATCAAACCCGTCCCACTTGTTCATCTCTTCATATTTTTCAGTTTGTTCCTTTTCTTTTTTCTCATTTTCCACAGGGTCTCTAAAAAATCCATTCTCACAACTGCATGACACACTCTTGGGCAACATGTCACCCATAGGGCTGACCAGATAGTTCCCGCAGAAAATGCAAGTGCATGATTGGATACACATCGTTTCTCCCATGCCCGTAGGAAATCCGAAGCTCCAGAACTCGTAGGTATCATCGTCGTAAGAATCGATTGTGATTCCCTGTGGGTCCGTTTCGAAACGAGTAGAGGAGGCACTAGCTAGGCGGATAGCTGCGCAAATCTGTTGAGTTTGAACCTTATGAGACATATCAATCTTATTGTTTTTAAGTTGTTTGTATTTTGGCTCACTTTTAGAAAACTTTCTCAATTTTTTTTGACATCGGTTTGAATAAACAACCTTTCGATTTGGCTTCATCTCCGTCTTCGTCTTCATCTGAAGATTCCTTATCTGTTTTGGTTTGTTTGCAACCCCCCGGTTCAAATATCGTTGTGCATTTGTCTCCGTCGTAACCAACTATTTTGTAATTCTGTTTCTTGTAGAAGGCCTTCCGCTTCCGCCATTGGCGCTGGAAGACATCGTGCGTGTCAACGAAATCGTATATAATGGGTTGTGCAGTTGCGTGCTTCGCACGCAGGATGCGACCGACCGATTGGACAATGTCCGTCTTGGGGCTGATCAGGAACTCCGAAGTTAGCCCAGGGATATCGAGTCCCTCACTCGCCATCGAGTAGGTCGCCAAAATGACATGCTTTTTCTCGCTCGCCTTCAGTTCCTGTTCACTCATTCCGCCGACATAGTACCCGACCGATGCGAGATTCTTGCACACGAACTTCTGATAAATATATTCAAGCACATTCAAGTTGTGCGAGAGAACGATGGTCTGCAGATCGGTTATAGGCTTGACTTGGCCAGTGTCTACATAATTCTGCTCGTAGGCAAGTACTTTGCTGCAACACGGACACTTGGGTCTTCGTTTGACTTGCTTCACTTCTCCCGTCTTCTTGTTTATAGTTTGCTCTAAAGTATCTTTGGCTGTCTTCACTACTGCATCCATGCAGAGCAGACAGTATTTCACTTGATCGCAACAGGTGTTCCTTACGAGATAATTTATATTCTTGTTGCAAAGTGCGCAAGGAGGATGTTCTGTATCCACCTTTAGAAAAGGTTTCAGCGAAGCAAGAGCCAAACCTTCGGATAAAGCGGAACAGGAGAGGTGCGGAGAACCTGGGTTCTCTGCTGAGATGTGGTCGACCAGCGTCTGAATAATGAACTCGGTTCGCCGATTGTAAGAGCTCAGTTTACTGATCATCGAGCTGATTTGTGGCTGTCCTTTGAAATCCAAGATCGTGTCATTGAATTCCGCATCATTGGTCCGATAAGTCATTGCGCGAACTTCCACCGCATGCTCATTCTTTCTCTCTACTTTGTGAATTACAGGACCCAAAAACATTTTGAATACCTTAGTTGTTCCATCCTTCCGATCCATCGTCGCCGAGAGACCCAGCATATACTTGGTCACCACTTTGAAGAGTGAATTGGAGAATGTCTGACTCGAAATGTGATGCACTTCATCGAGTATTGTTAATCCGAACTGCGAGAACAAGTCGGCAGGGTATTCCTTGTTGATCAGCGACTGCAACATGCAAAGGACAATCTCCTTGTTCTCAACATCGACTGTGGGGCCCTGGATCTTTCCAATACGGGCTGCCGGCACAAATTGAGCAATGCGCTCGATCCATTGGTTCATCAGAAACTCTTTGTGGACAATCACAATCGTTTTCTTCTTCAGCTGAGACATGATGTAGAGAGAAGCCGATGTCTTGCCCCACGCACACGGGAGCTCAAGAAGGCCGCCACTCGGCAAACCAGACGCTGTAACAGTCTTGATGAATTTCTCCACAACGGGCGCCTGGTAGTCGCGGAGCGTGCCCTTGAATTCGAATTCAACATCTTGTCCTTCGCTGACTTTGTTCTCCGCCGGCGGACCAAACTGCTCAACGCCGTAGTAGTGAGGGACATACAGCTTAGCGCCTGATTCGCGGTACGCGGGAAATGTATTTTGAGTCCCTGGCGGCGCACCAGGTATAAATGGGCGAATCGTCAAGTCGGTCTTGATCTGTTTTTGTTTTTCAATGCTGATTTCATTTTTTGGGATTGTGTATCCTTTCTGACCCAAATATGTGTTCATTTATTTAGAGCGGTTATATTAAATACCACTATATGTTAAAGCTGATTTTTATATTATATTATATAAAAATCATATTATTTACAGCATATATTTACCCCAAGTCATTCCAACATGTGATCCACCACCGTAGAAAACTCTATTTAGTTCAACAACCTTGTTAGCCGATAAGTATTCAAGCCATGTCCTTCCAGGACCGTTTATGTCGGAAACCCCCTTGTCGTCAATACAACCATACATGGTATCATCAAGTATAACAATTGTATCTTTGTGCGCCATGCGAATACAATTCTCAATGTCCGCCTTTACAAATTCATAGTCATGACCTCCATCTATAAATATAATATCAAATTTAATGTCCGGGTGAAATTTATGAAAAGTTGGAACGGAAACTCTACTGTCTCCAATTACTAGCAGGTGTTTATTTGGATATTTGATATCTATATATTCCTTTGCAGTTGAAACATAATCATGCGCCCCTAAGTCAAATGATGTTAATGTGGAAACACTGTTATGTAATAAGAACACTTCCGCACTATGTCCAGCATTAAACCCAATTTCCATAACATTCAAATTTGTCTTGTTAGTTTTGTTTATTAAGCCAATCAAATCAATGATTTGTTGCGATTGTATATACCCCTCTGTAATATTCAATCTCCTAGCCGATAAGTAATCTACAATTGACATTATATACAAATATATTACAAAAATAAGGTTGGTCAAACGAATAAACACTCAAATATATGAAAGTTTGGTATTTGGCTCCACCTTTTATATATTGCTCCACTTTTTCTAAAAGTGGATAAGGTTGATAAAATAATCTAGCAATATGTTATACAATGAACTTGAGCACACAACAGAAAGGTGAAGTGGTGTTGGGGGTATTATTCATCATTTATCTGGTCCTGGGTCTCCGGACACCTGATTCGCTCGCCAACTTTGTCGACACGATCTTTGGAAAGTTGACGATGTTAGTATTCGTCGGTCTTCTCTTCTGGAAGAATCACCCAATTTTAGCGATTTTGGGACTTGTCGTCGCGTTAAATTTGATCTATCGCTCGTCGGCCGTTTCTGGTCTTGATGCTCTTCAAAGGTACGCCCCGTCCGAAGTGAAGAAGTCGTCCCAGTTCACCGCGTTCAACCAGTTCCCTTATACTTTAGAACAAGAGATGGTCCAGAAAATGGCTCCTGCTGTGAATGCGGGAACTTCTACTACCAGGGCCAGCTTCAAACCGGCGCTAGATGATACTCACAATGCCAGCCCTTTGAAGTAATCTATCCACTTTTAGAAATCCACCTTTGGAAAAGGTGGAGCCAAACCTTCGGGCGATGGGAGAACTTTCGGTGGCTTTTTGCTCCACTTTTGTACAGCGAAGCTTACGAAAAGTGGATTTTTAGTCTATATTTTATTATCTGATATGCTAATAAAATAAAAAATAAATTCATTATAGGTTCGTTCAACTTTTTTTCACGAGTAAAGGTTGCTTGGGTTTGGCTCCGACCTCCGTCGAGGTCATGAATGCGAACCCGTAACTAATGAAAAAGTAAATTACAATAAATATCAAACAACTCATCAGCAATTGCAGTATCATAAACACGGTTGGGTCCTTCAGTATCGTATCTAAATCATAAATTGGTGGATTCCTCGCTTGCACAACTTCCACTTGTCCCGACGATCCTGTCGGTTGACAATCAATGTAAATGCCTTGGTCAGCCAAGGTCGATTTTGGTCCAACACCATTGTAATAGACCTTTGTTTTTGTATCATCTGATTGCGATGGTGTCCACTCCTTTATAATTTTTTTTAATTTACTGTCCAATATGGAACCAGATAACGGTATTGCACTAGACAGTCCAAATACAATATTATCAAGCCCATATCTGGAATACGAATAAAACGGGGCCCTAGGAATAATACTGTTCAATGAAAAGTTTTCAACGCCAGTAACATGAGCAATCTTGTTCCCCACCTTTGGCGCCTTTGCAGCAACATCATTTATCATTTGGCTAACCAAAATAGACGCGGAAGATGTATCAGTCGATCGAATTATCGGAATATAAACATCCAAAGAACCAATACCATCCACAGAATAATGCGATATTTTTAATTCTGAATCAACAAATGAACCTTCATATTTGTGTGCAGATGGGTAAATCATGAATATTTTGAAAGGCACATATTGACTATTATTGTAAAGAACTGGAGGCACAGTTGGAACTGGATCGATTCCATAAGTGATCAAATAGCCATCATTGGACGCGGTTAACCCACAATCTTTATAATCAAAACTGTATGCGCATTTGGTGTTACAATCTCCTGCGACCTTACTCTTTGCTATATTGATACTCATTGTATATATAATTAAATAATATAATAAAAAATAGTATCCCAAATATATAGAAGAGACTCATGAAATTAACTAAAGGTAAAATTTCAAAATTGTATAACAAGAAACATCAGAGTCACAGAAGAAACAAGAAGATGCCGAAGAACAAGCGGTCATTTAGAAAAAGAAGAGCTTTGAATTTAGCGAGTAGGTCACTTAAGATGCGTGGCGGACTTATAGGTGGTCCATCAGAACAATTTATAAGGAAGGCTGTATTTGATGTTCTTTCTCCAGCATTATCTTATTTTGTAGAGAAAAGTAGTAAAGCTGGTTCATATTACTATGATAAAGCCAAGGTAAATGTTTATGAAGCGAGATCCAGTGGGTTTAAGAAATTTTACATGTCCGAAAAAAGTGCTTTCGATCAAATAGTCAAAAACATCGGTGGTCGAAGTGATTTTATACGAGTGATCCCAAAAGCGGTTGAAATGGATGCTGATTTATATTCATTATATAATCTGCGAAAATTTTATTACAAAACTGTACCATTAAAGATAACAAATGTTTTTAATTTTTATAAAGACTACAAAAAAAAAGTCAATGATAAAATGGCAAACTATACATATGAAAACAACAAGGTGTTGAACACTATACTAGAAGACGAATCAGTTGAAAAATCTGTATACTTTCCATTATTTGAAAATGATGTTAATTACATAACGGAGAAGTTTTATCGAAAGGTCTTTGGACCAAGTGTTGATATCCAACGCCTGAAAAGTTTGAGTGATGGACAGAAGGATGAATTGTTCGCCAAGGTTACACAAACAGATGTTAAGTCAAATGATGTGATCAAGAATTATGGGGAGTTGTCCAAGATAAAGTTTGAGCTCGATGGTCAGATTTCTAAACCAGAATATGATGAGGAGATGAACAAACTTGGGGAAGACAAAAAGGTAACATTTGCTGACTTCCCTGTTTTTTTCCAGGAGCTTGATAAAATTGAATCTACAAAGAAGTCGGATGCTGAAACGAGTCAACAACAATCTGACGAACAGCTTTCTGTTGAGCGAGCTGCTGCCGAAGAAGCAGCGGGATTTATGAAGCAAAAGATTGAACAAAAGAAGAAGGAGCTTGAGGCAAAGAAGAAAGAGAAAGAGGAAGATGAAAAGTTACTTGAAGAAGCAAAGGCTGAGCTAAAGAAGAAAACAGCAGAAGAAGCAAGCGCAACTGAAGAGCAGAAAAAGCAATTGGATGAACAGGTTGCTGCTTTAACCACTAGAGTTGACGATTTATCAAAAAAATCTGCTGCTGTAAAACAAGCCTTCGACGAAATAGAAAAAGAACTAGATAAACTTATCCCTCCACCCAAGTTATCTGAATTTACATCAAGTGCTACTAAGGAAGAACTAGACAAATTTAACGATGATATGAAAAAGAGAAGAGATGATTCAAAACAAAAGGAAGAAGATGCAAGAAATTTAAATGATAATATATCATCTATACTGGAAAGAAGGGCACTTGCAAATGGTGACAGCAATTCTGATTCTGATGATTCTGAGACTGAAGAAATGTTGGACGAAACCTTTGAAAAATATAAAGAACAACAAAAAGAACGGGAAGCAAAACGAAAAGAATATAGAAGTACTTTATCATCATCGTTCAATGAAAAAGCAACTGACGAACAAATCAAAGCTGCTATTGTTTTAGCACAAAAAGAGCTCGCTAATAATAAATCACTTTACAGTTCAAATAGTGAATTGAATGAGAAAATGTCATCAAGTTTAGAATTAAAACACTTGTTGTCACATGATACATCAGTTTCAGACGATCAACTAGAAGAAAAAATCGGCAGTTTTATTGAGACTGCAGACAAACTACTAGGTGACTGGAATACTTTAACCAAAGCAAAATGGGGAAAAATTTTATCTGAAATTCAAGCGAAAATAGATGCAAACAAAAGAGAAATAAGTAAACTTTCAGATTCAACAGAGACAAAGGAGTTAAAATCAATTCTTTTCGAAAATGAAATTACAGACCGATATAGCGGGTTCAAATTATCGTTTGACGAGATGACAAATAAACTGATCGACGAAGTGCTTTCGAAGAATGATCATTCAGCCATACTACCTGAAGAAACAAAAGGAAAATTGAGTGAAATTACACCAGATAAATTCATTAACGATGAATCTATAAAGAAGATTTATGAAAATATCGTTGATAATAATAGTTCTTGGACAGAATCAAACTTGTCAGATGATCAAACTAAAACTATATATGATCTTACAAAGGAGGTTTGGGGTTATAAGATATATACATTACGATTGTTAGAAGCTATATACAATTATCTACAGAAAGATGGTCCCCAAAATAGTGTTCAGAGATTCTATCGTTGGTTAGTTACTGATAAGGTCTTAAAATATGATTTAGTAACTCCAAACTTTGCTGCTAGTATGAGCGAATATGAGAAAATAATGGTTAAGATTGTTAAGATAACAAATGATTTTAATGCTGATTATGATGTAGATTATGTGAGCAGAGTGGAAGAGATTGGGGTCCGGCTCCAAAAAATAAAGAAAACTCTGGTTGATGAAGTAAACAAAATATTCAGAAAGAATTATCCTACACAAGATCAGGTAAAAACCATGTTGAAAAATATTGAAGAAGACCTCAAAATGCCAATGTATGGTATAACTGACGATAGTTATACATCCCCAATGTTTAACGATAAAGTTGGTGGTGCCGCTCCTAAACTGTCATATGATGAGTACTTCAAATTCATTAACAATTATGCCAGTAATTTGAAATCATACAAGGAAATCAAGGATATGGATGATAAGGTAAATAATGAAAGAGATTCGATGAGTATAAGTTCTTATAATAAGTTCAAATTTGATCTGAAAAATCTGGAAAATGCATTTTATAGAATCAACTTGGGTAAGTTAACGACCGATCAACGAGATTACATTAATGATCTCGATTACGCGACCAAAGAGTTCTTTTTCTATTACATCATAAACTCAACCAAACCGATTAGCGCGAAACCAATTAGTGAGAAAATGATTCGATTGAGAATCGAAATGTTAGACAATATGTATGCAGATTCGAATCCTGTGATCACAGGTGTTCTAAGAGAAATGCAAGGCGAACAACAGCGCCTGGGTGAAAACACTTCAAATGCAAACCTTAAAGCCAATGTTGATGAAATTGTTCGTTTGGCAAAAGAAGCTCTGGAGAAAAATTTACCTCAAGTTTCAGATGATTCCGCAGGCCAACCAGTAACTGCAAGCAGTGGACAAGCCGCAAGCAGTGGACAAGCCGCAAGCAATGGACAAGCCGCAAGCAGTGGACAAGCCGCAAGCAGTGGACAAGCCGCAAGCAGTGGACAACCTGCAAGCAGTATGAAACCTAAAAGCAGTCTTGTGACAAAACCTGCATTTGAGTCTGAATCAAGTCGACAGGTTCGTGAAATGTTGAATCAACTTGTTATTGGACTTGCAAAAGAGATTGCAAAGGTGATTGAGCGCCCCGAAATTGTCCAGACAAGTTCGAAATTTTTCACAGATGCAGTTGATGCTGTTCTGAAAATACCGAGAATTGAAACATCGTCTGATAGTGGCTCGATTTTTCCTGTGGGATCAGTCAATCTAAATAGTAGTAAGAAGGTTAGCTTCGATGGAACTGTTAATACAGATAATGAAACAATCAAAAGGCTTTCTGGAAAAATAGATTCTTTGGGTCGAGCAGTGGTACAACTAAGACAGTCTTCTCCCGATCACGGTGATTCCATTAAAGAATTGTCGGCAGTGATTGAAAAATTAAGACAGGATCTTGAAACGAGACAGCAACAAATCGCTACTGTTGTTCAACAACCAGTTCCATCTCAAGAGCAGGCACCAGCCCAACAGCAGGCACAAGCCCAACAGCAGACATTTAACATTGGCACAAGCCCAATGGCGACCGCAAGCCCAATGGCGACCGCAAGCCCAATGGCGACCGCAAGCCCAATGATAAGCCCTGCAATTGTAAGCGCTTCAACCGTAAGCCCTGTAAATGTAAACAACACTATTACAGTTGGGTCTGACCCGACTCGACAAATATCGCAGATGAATCTCGATTACGAACCGCAATTGAAATTGTTACAAGATCAGATTAATAAATTGCAAGAAGAGAAGCAAACTCCTGAATTACCTGACGATAATAGTAAACAGTTACAACAGAATATAGACGAGTTAACAAAACAATATCAAGCGCTGACAAAACAAATGGAGGAGGAACGCGGTAAACTTGAGGCACTCGTTGTACAACAAAAACAACAACTTGCAAAATCCGAGGAAGACAAAAGAATATCAATTGAAGAAGTAACTCGAACCCAAGAAGAAGAGAGAGCACGATTAAACGAAGAAATCAATCGACTGAGACAAATAAGTTCTGACTCTGATACAGAAGAGAAAATTAGAAGACTAACAGAAGATTTTGAAAGAAGGATCAAGACGCAAATAGACGAACAAACTACTATCCGTAATACTGAAATAACAAGTTTACAGCAAGTGTTTGACTCGAGAGTTAAATCGGAAGTTGCTAAACATAACGAAGATTTCGAAAGGACAAAACGCGAATTGGAAGAAAGACTTAAAACAGCTGATGCAGCTATAGCAGCTGCGGAGGCCAAGATATCCGCTGCGGAGGCGGCAAGACTTAAAGCCGAGGAGGATGCAAGGCTTAGGAAGAACACTGGGAGTAATGAAGATGAGGAAGAGAAAAATGATAACTTACCAGTTGTAGTACCACCTAAACCAGTTAGACCCGTATCACCAATCGTAAATAAACCTATTGTAAAAAGAGATATAAAGGTTCTTTTAAATAGCCTTACCGAGTTGACAATTATGAATATGAAGGGTATAACCCAAATCAACTCAAAGTTGAAGTTTATATTAAACCAAATGAAGACTCTGTTTAATGATATAAATAATATCTCTCCAGAACAAAAATCCCAATTACTAAAATTGTTAAACAGTTTACCTATGCCTACACCTAAAACAGTTGCTACCCCCCCAGATTACGAACAAATTCTTATACAAAAGAATAGATTGGTTACACTATTAACTGGTGATGAAGACATATTCCTAAAAGCACTCGAGGCAGCTCTAGCAGATGTTAAATCAAAAAACCCTGGTGCTATACGGCGGTTTACAGAATTGATTACATCTAAAAATAGTCAATCATCAATACCCAAAAACACATGGGAAACAATACTAAAAATTATTCGAGAAAATCCATATCTGCTGAATGATCAAACTCTTTCTACTCAAATAAAACTATTCCTTACCAAACAGCCGGTTGTAGGTGACGAAGATAGTATTGATAGAACTAGTGAAATTGATAATCTGAATGAGCTAATACGCCAAAAAGAGGAAGAGAGAGCCAGAAGAGCAAGTGAACAACAAGCCTCACAAGCAAACCAACAAAAAGCGAAACAAGTAAATGATCAAGTAGAACAACTTGTAGATCAGGTTAATACACAAGAGTTTGAACTGCCAACAGAATCCATAGAGGAATCTAAAAATATAACCCAGGTAATGAATGGTTTACTGTATTCCTTAAAAGGTGACACGCGAAAGGGACCTATATCAGGTATGAGAGTTGTGATAAACCCATCTCAACCTGTCCCGTCAACAAATAGCAGAGTCAATTTGCAAGTACCAAAAAAAACAGTAATACCAGTTACTCTTCAACCACGAATTTTTCCCGAATCAATAATTGGAATGTTTAATAATTTTGTTGGCGGAAATGGCAAAAAAGATTGTCTGAATAGCACATATACTGACGGAAGTGCATCAGATGTTAATATGAATGAGTTGAAAGAAGTAATGAAAACATTCAAGGATTTAGTTAATAGCACAATTTATAAATCCCCCGTGAACTTGATGTTAAATTCGTTAGAATATAATACATACAAAGAACTGTATGATAAAGCATTTGCTGAGGATGAAACAAAAGGGAAAACATTTATTATAAATTATCTAAGATTATTCATTGAGTTTATATTTATAGACATAAGTCAACTGAATCAGTTCACACCACCTGATTATTCGAATCAGACCCCTTACATATTGTCCAATGAAGGTAACACTACACTTACAGTATATACGGGTATTTTCAATGATGCGCTAACAAACTATGATCTTGTTCGTAAACCATGTGATAAAATAATAAAAGGACTTTCACCAAATGTAGATGAGGAAGAAATAAATAAACGAAACCAAAGTAGAATTGATTTTTGCGAAGATGTAAAGTTTTTAATGACAATACAAGCATTTAATAAATTCAACCTCACATCTAAAAAGGTTTGCCATATTCTAGAATTAATCGACTTGTTCGGTGATATACAAAATGGCGTTTTTAAAAATATTATAACCGAAAACCGCGGATTGTATAATTTGTTAGGTGCGTTTATGACCGGTCGTTTGTATAAATTAAATGAGCTTATTACTGCATATAAGTCTTTACTAACAGCAGATAAAGCTGTTTTGGGACAATTCTTAACAAACAATGATTCTTTCTTATCAAACTATATTATCAAACAAAACCAAGGTAATGTGATTACATATCTAAAGTTAAACAACAAAGGTGGCTCAACAGATTTCAATTACAATGAAAATCGTTTCGAGTTGAAGTCAGACAATGAGCGCAACTACTTGCAAGTCAAATATAACGACAGTGATGATCCGATTATGGTTGGAAAAAAACCAACATATAATAGTAATTACTTATTTGGCAGGTTTGATAAAGTTTACACGCTGAAAGGTGGTAATGGATCACAAATAACCAATAAAGAAATTGCTAAAAGTATGACGGTTGTCAAGCAAAAGATTTTGGACGGTGATCCGGTTTTCTTAATTGGTTATGGTGCCAGTGGTGCAGGTAAAACATCAACCCTAGTATATTTGAATGCTAAGGACGTACCCGATGACCAGCGTGATGGTATCTTGATTCATTTGTGCAATGATTTTGGGGCGAATGAAGGATACACAGATTTAACCGTTACTACACAGGAATTCTTTGAAACAGATAACCCGAATCTTGTTGCATGTAATGATATTACAAATCCGGATAATCTTTGCATAGAACAAAAATTTGAGTTTACTTATAATGATTCTGAAAAAGGGTTTATAAAAAAGAGTGACCAGCCACTTCTAAGATCAAAGTTTGATTACAGAACATGGGATCATGCATCCGGTACAAAGAAAGAAATCGATGTTAATACTAGTAAGTTAGGAGAAGTATTAATTTACTTGATCGATTCTGACCGGTTTGTAAAACCTACCACTAATAATCCAAACAGTTCTCGCAGTCATTCCTTGATTTATGTCATGATGAAAAATGTAGAAGGAAAAATAATCCACTTCTTCATAGGCGATTTTGCAGGAGTTGAAAATACATTTGATTGTGCCAAACCCAGCGTTTTGAACGATATGTTGAAGATGGGATTTGACTCAAAATTAAAAAATTCCCTGTATTATCATCCCAATTATTCGAATGGTAACGATCCATCATTTACTAGAGATGTGTCATTAGAACAAATGAACTTTGCATTGGCAAAACAACCAATTTATGATAAAGATACTGGGATTTTGGACGAAAGTACAGATATTGCATTTCAAACAGCAATTTCTAAAATAAGTAATTCGTATGCTGAGTTAACTGCATTGAAAGGAGGCGACGCATACACTAATATATCAGCCCCAAATAACTTCTATACGGTTGCCGTTAGAAAGGCAAACGATGTAGTTAATGATACAGACCAAGCAAATTTATCGAGTGTCAAAGATAAGATGTCAAGTCTTTTAAACACACTTACGACATTAAATATATTCAATTTGATTAAACAAAAAAATAAATTGTTAAATACAAACCTGTATAATGATCTAATTTTACTTCTTAAGAAGATAAAGGACGATCCTTTGATAATAAAGTGTCAGGGTGAACCAGAACCAGTAAAGTATCCATCGAAGCCTGGTCAGTATCAATTAAAAACAGACGGTGAACCTCTGAGTCTGAGTAAAAAAACCGGAAAACTAATCCCATCATACGATGCAAACAAATCAATACTATGTAAATACGGATCTATTATTAGAACAAGCATGTTTAAAAAGCCGGATAATTACACGGTATCGTGTATAAACTACGAACCCAAATTTAATGATGGAGAGTTTCTCTCGTCTTTAGTTTATAGTTTGGTACATAACTCAAAGGAAATTACAAAATTAATTTCAAATATTGTTACCAATAAACAAAAGGGGGGAAGAAAAACAAGGCGAACTTCGATAAAAAAGGTAAAGAAGAGCAAACACAGTTATACGAGGAAAATGAAAGGTGGTGTTCCTGTTCCTGCGGCTGGATTACAGACACCTCGTGATCCGTCATTGGGTTCTGAAGGACCTCTGACAAAACCCTCTGCAAACTCTGTACCGGGAATACCTGGTCTTAGAGAAGGATCGCCAACATTTACTTCTAGTACTGCTCTTGTTTCGCCCAACCCTATTGTTGCTGCTGTTTCTAGTAGTTCCAAACCAGCCGAATTAACAAAAGATCAGTTACAAGACTTAATCACAAACGCCAAACAGATTTGCAATGAACGCCGATCAGAAGGTTATTTTATCAATCGAAGTTTGAAAGAACTGCGTGAAAATATATTCGACATCATGATTGAAAAAACCGAAAATTGTATTTACTATTCGCCACCATTTAATGTGAATTGTTTGGATGCATTCTGTCCAACTGGAGAGAACTGTTTCTCATTACGGCAAAACACAACCGCTTCAACTAGACCATCGTCGTTGATTATACAGTGGATTTACAATCAATACAACAAAACCAAATCTATAGATATAACAGAATTCTACAAGAAGATATTAATCGGGGTGTTTTGTGTTTTGAATGTGTCTCCAACGGCGAATAATCCTCCTCCAATCCCATACATTGACATAACTGATTTGAAAAAATCATGGGAGAAATGCAAGGATTTACAATACCCGCAAACAGCTACAACGCCATCACGGGCAACAACAGAAAGTGAATCTCTCAAGCAAAAGATCAATGCAATTCTTATGAAACTTAAGGTGATGACGCCAGAATATACAAAACAGGCCAATAATCTGGATGAGTTGTTGACTGACTACTCTGGTCAAAGTTATACACCCGAAACACAAGTTATATACAGCAAATTACTTCAGGAAGCGGTCGAAAAAACGATTGACACAATTAAAGAAAGATCAACCAGAAATAATTACGATACGCTTGTAAAATACACTCAAGAAAATTTGTTTTACACCGTACCATTTAAGTTGAAAAAGAGTACAAAAACTGTTAAAGATCCAAGAACAAATAAGACAACAAATATTGAGGTTTTTGTAATGGATGACATATACAAGCAAAACATGAGAAAACTGATTGACACAATAAATAAAATTCCTATTTATAAATATACACCTAAGAAGGTTGAAACAATTGTGAAACACATTGAAGATAACTCATTTTACGAGGTTGTTCCTTTTAGTTTAACTAATGAGAAGATTGACGATACATATAAAGAAAATATGCAAGCTCTGATTAATCTAATCGATAATCATAATTCAGTAACATCATTGGGAACTCTTGAATATCTAGGTTCTGTTGCCAATTTGAATACAACGAATATTGCATGTGTGCGTACATCATTGATTGATTTTCCATCGATTACAATTGGCATTCAAGAACCACAGCCATTGTAAATTTACACTGTTACAGATAAATCAAATAATTTATCAATTTATTACACTATGTCGCACGATTGGGCGACATAGATGTTAGGTCACGATATTTAGATCGCGGGCAAATACCGCATAATCGTGTTGTCATAAATAGTGGCTTTGAATGGCTGATTCAGGCCGTCGACATACACAGTGTCTCCGTCGAACACCTTGTCCACACCATTCTCATTGAGCGCACTCCGCCCCTTGACGGAGACAGGAAGTTTGACATTGTTGTGCTGATTACTAATCGTGTAGTAGTTCCACAGATCGCGACGAGCAAAGAGGATCTTCCCCATAAGAGGCAAAATGCTGTCTTTGGATACACCATTGAGTGGTGTCAGAATCCCGACTTGGCGGAATGTCGATTCGACTGCGGTTGTGTTGACATTAATTGGGAGACCTCTAATACCTAATCCGTTGGGGAAATATCTCTCGTCATTCAATGGCGGAGAGTACGGATTCAGCAGAACATCTTCTGTGTTCCTTAAACCGTCGTCCCTTAAGTTCCTTATACCTGTTTCTACGCGATTATTTTGAATCACTAAAGGCTGTTTCATTCGGTTGTATAAAAAGTACCCAATCGCAATTATACAAATGACCAGAAACATCATTGTAGCATTTTCAAGACAGATTACACCTGGAGGACACCGTTTCATTACTATTATATTAGAGTATTATTTCCACTTTTGAAAAAGTGGAGCAAAACACCAATATAATATAGATTTTTCCAATTTTGAAAAAGTGGATTTAGTCAGATCCTACACTTCCAACTTGAGTAGGATCTCCACCAATCTTTCTATCCCTTATATTAGTAACTCCTTCTTTCTTATCATCCTTCAACATGTTCAGCCCACCCATCATTGTCTGAACGCGATCCATCAACGGGCCCATTTGATCAATCATCGGCTGCATTTCGCTCATGGCCTCAGTCAGTTGAAGCTGTTGCTTCATAAGTCCTTGGGTGTCTGCTGTCAAGCGCTTAACTCCATCGCTGCCAATGATCTTGTTCAGCTCATCATACGCATCCTCAACAGTGGAAGCATAATCAATGTTATACGAACCCTTGTTCTTCTTGCGTCCGACCTCGAAGGACTCGTCCTTCTTCTTAAGTCCCTCTTTCACTCCCTCCGTCTTTTTCTTATCCATCGTTGTAGCACCCTCTTTC
>Ga0114978_10001121_pt1 | contig 22536 bp, 20 predicted proteins | sample S_140212_EF_Meta_FD_87027 | JGI IMG/M metagenome (GOLD analysis project Ga0114978, IMG submission 87027) | Freshwater microbial communities from Lake Simoncouche, Canada to study carbon cycling - S_140212_EF_MetaG | ecosystem: Environmental > Aquatic > Freshwater > Lake | place: Lake...
ACTGATGACCGACATCTTGTAACTGAATCAGTCTTGTACTCATATAGAGATACGACCTTCTAATGGCATTGCTGAAATGCTGTTGTGCGATCGCCATTTTCGCAACAGTGCAAGCATGGCATTCAAAGCTAACACCACGCCTAACAAAACAATACCTAAAGCCAGTGCCAAGGGCAAATCACCTTTGCTGGTTTCTAATGCTATCGCTGTTGTCATGACTCGCGTGAAGCCATCGATATTTCCGCCCACAATCATCACCGCACCTACTTCCGAAATCGCGCGTCCAAAAACTGTGATAACCACTGTGATTAATGACAAGCGCTCATCCCAAGCTAATAAAAAACTTCGCGTCCATGTGCCCGCACCCAATGACTTCAATTGTTCACCGTGATTGAGTTCTGCATCTTCTACCCATTGACGGGTTAAGGCGATCACCACAGGCGTGATCAAAATCGTTTGCGCAATCACCATGGCCTTGTAACTAAACAACCATCCCAAAAAACCCAGTGGCCCTGAGCGCGATAACAATAAATAAACCACCAAGCCCACCACCACCGATGGCAAGGCTAACAAAGTATTTAGAAAAACCAAGAGGACGCTGCGCCCATTAAATCTAGCAACGCCCAATACCGCACCGATGGGCAAGCCCAGCAAACAAGCCAAAACGCACGACACGGCGCTGATCGACAAGGAGCGCGCAACAATAGCCATTAATGTTGCGTCGCCCACAAGAAGTAAATCCCAAGCGGTGGTCAAACTCTCAAAAAATGGGGACATCGGTACGATTCAAGTGAAAATAGCGAATCCTTGTATCCTACGGACTGCCCAATAACCCCGCCATATGTTCGAACGTGCATAGCATTCAACTTCATTACACCCTTCATGCAAATGCTTTCGAGCCACAAGGCATGGTTGAGCATCCCTTGATGCAATTGCTTCAAGCGGTTGCCGATCATGGATCGATCAGCGCCGCGGCAAAAAGTTTGAGTTTGTCTTACCGACATGTTTGGGGGCAACTCAAGCAATGGGAAAACGATTTAGGCCATGAGTTGATCATTTGGGAAAAAGGGCAACCGGCGCGACTCACCGCATTCGGTCATAAATTGATGTGGGCCGAGCGACAAACGCAAGCGCGACTCGCACCTCAAATTCAATCCTTGCGTGCGGATTTAGAAAGAACATTTGCTTTAGCCTTCGATCCTCAAGTGCATGTGCTCACCATGTACGCCAGTCACGACGATGCGTTGGTCAAACTTCAAGAGCAAACCGCATCGCAAGGTTTGTATTTAGATATGCGGTTTTGCGGAAGTGTGGACGCGATTCGTGCACTCAACGAAGGACGCTGTGTGCTTGCGGGATTTCATACACGCGAAACTACAAAAGCAAAATCCATCACAGCTAAAGCTTACAAACCGTTGCTCAGACCTGGGCTTCACAAAGTGATTGGTTTTGCCAAACGACAAGTGGGTCTTGTATTACCCAAAGGCAATCCAAAGTATTTAAAAAATTTAAAAAATATCGCTGCGCAACAAGCATTGTTTGTTCATCGTGCGCAGGGTACGGGCACGCGTGTTTTGGTAGAAGAGTTATTGGTCGATGAAGGATTGAATCTCAAAGATCTCAATGCTTTATCGCACGAAGAACCATCACATGCGGCGCTTGCTGCAACAATTGCTGCGGGTCATGCGGATGTGGGCATTGGCATCGAAACCTGTGCATTCTCCATGGGATTGGATTTTGTACCGTTAACGCAAGAAAATTATCGATTGGTATGTTTAAAGTCAGAGCTAGACACACCTGCGGTAAAAGCACTGCGTCGATTTTTATCTGCGCAGCAATGGGTGTCTACAGTACAAAATATGGCGGGCTATACACCGCACAACAGTGGCGCAATCGAATCGTTGAGTCGCTCGCTACCTTGGTGGTCATTCCATTAAATAGCCACGCAAGCTTAGTAAAAAAAACTTTTTTAAAACAGCCTGATCAGCGGCATGAAAAACATAAAGCCCCGTAACGCCCACTCGCACAACCAAGCGCGGCGCAATCAACCAAGTTAAATAAGGGATGTAAATAAGTTTGAGTTGTTTGATTTCTGCAATTTGAATTTGTTTTTTCCAAAGCCAAGTTTGCGAAATTGTTTCATCATCGATTCGTGTTTGACTCAAAAAAATATACGCCAAGCACAAACCAATGACGCCAGCCACGATCACAATAAACACCCAACTTTTGACATCGAGCAATTGCAAATCTTGCATCAAGCCTACGCGCCACGCATAAAAAAAGATTCCAGCCACCAATACGACAGCCAGAATCTTAATGAGAGGCGTGAAGGCGGCGCCTTGCGCAACGCCTTCTACAGGTTCATGTTTGATACCTAAGTCAGATGGATGCGTATTCACCTTAAGGCTTGATCGGATCCATCTTGAGAGGCTCTTCTTTGGGCATCTCTATAGGAACACCGACCTGACCCGACTCATTGTTGTTAGACAACTCATCGGTTGGCATTTCAATTTTGATCTGATCCAAATCAACAACTTCCACCTTGTCTAGGAACATGGTGACAGACTCTGGAACAAAGATAACCACCACAACCAACAAGAGTTGCAAGATCACCCAAGGTATTGCACCCAAATAAATATCTCTCGATTCCACTTTCTTTTCGATAACGCCTGATTTAAACAGTGTGTCTGCAATACCTCTGAGATAAAACAAAGCAAATCCAAATGGCGGATGCATGAAACTCGTTTGCATGTTGACGCAAATAATAACGCCAAACCAAATCATGTTAATGCCCATTTTGTCTGCTACGGGACCTAGCATCGGCAAAATAATAAAGGCGATTTCAAAAAAGTCTAAGAAGAATGCAAGGAAGAAAATAAAAACATTGACGACCAGCAAAAATCCGATTTGACCGCCAGGTAATCCGCTGAGCATATGCTCAATCCATTTCCCACCATCAACTCCTTGGAACACCAATGAGAAGACGCGCGAGCCAATCAGGATAAATACAACCATGGCGGTGATACGCATGGTGCCACCAATGGCGTCTTTGACCAATGGCCAATCCAAACGTTTGTGCATGGCAGCCAAAATAAATGCACCCACTGCACCCATCGCACCAGCCTCGGTCGGTGTGGCAATTGCAATATCAATACCTGGCAATCCACCCATACTTCCAAGCACAGCAAAAATTAAAATTGCCGATGGAACAATGCCACGCAAACATTTTTTCCAAAGCGCCCATCCATTAAGCGTGCGTGCCTCGGGAGGTACACCAGGGATATGGTGAGGGAAAATTCGACCCAATATAAAAGTATACAGAGCAAAAAAAATAATTTGCAAAATCGATGGCCCCCACGCGCCTTTGTACATGTCGCCGACTGATTGCCCCAATTGATCGGCCATCACAACTAAAACCAATGAAGGCGGAACCAACTGTGTGATGGTGCCGGATGCGGCCAACACACCCGTGGCGTATTTCATGTTGTAACCATAACGAATCATGACAGGCAATGAAATCATTGCCATGGCAATCACTTGCCCCGCAACCGTGCCCGTAATAGCGCCCAAGATAAATCCAACTATGATGACCGAGTAACCCAAGCCACCACGCACGGGCCCAAACAGTTGTCCCATGGAGTCGAGCATGTCTTCGGCGAGTCCGCATTTTTCAAGCAATGAACCCATTAAAGTAAAAAATGGAATGGCTAATAAAAGTTCATTCGATAAGATTCCAAACACATTAGCAGGCAGGTTGCCTAAGAAGTTGGCAGGAAACCAACCCATATCAATGGCATATAAGCCACAGAATAAACCCAATGCTGACAAAGAGAATGCAACAGGAAAACCAATCAGCATCACCAAAATAAGCCCAAGAAACATCAGGGGCGCGAATTGTTCAACGGTCATTGCAGTGGCCTCTCATATACCAAGTTCATTTCATACTGGTTGGTTAACCAGCCCACTCGTTTGATGATTTCTGATATGCCTTGCAACAAAATCATCAAGTAACCCAAAGGCAACATTAACCAGACAGGCCAACGAATCAAACCACCCGCGTTACTCGACACCTCACCTGAATAAAATTTATCGATAAATAAGGGATAAGACAAATACATCATTAAAACCATCACGGGCAATAAGAAGAACACCAAACCCATGAGATCGATGTAGACCTTGGCCCGCGTCGAAAGCTGACCATAAATCACGTCAACTCTGACGTGTTCGTTGACACGCAAGACCATGCCCGCGCCCAACATCACTGCAGCTGCAAATAAATACCACTGAATTTCTAACCAACCATTGGAGCTGTTGTTAAAAACAAACCGAATGACTGCATTAGCACAGCTAATAAAACAGGAAATCAAAATTGCCCACATGGCAAATACACCGAGCTTGTTGTTGATGGCATCAATCAACTCGGCAAGCTTAAACAATGGCTTCATAATAATGAAAATGAAAAACAAAAAAACACCGCCCTGCAAAACCTTTGGGATGGTGCAGGGCGGAACCTTGAAATGGCGCCTCAGAGCGCCAAAAACTCTTTAGAGCTTATCGATTCGGGATTGCATGTAGCTGTCGTTTCTGGCTTCTGAGAAACGGAACCAGCTGACTGTATCGCGACGGAACGTTGCGTAGTCCTCATAGACTTTTTTCCAGTTTGGATTTTTGTCGCTGAGTTCGCTGTACAAGGCCATGGACTCTTTGAAAGCCGCGTCCATCACATCTTTGGGGAATGGGAACAACTTGGTACCAGCTGCCACCAACTGCTTGAGTGCAGTCGCGTTTCTAGCATCGTATCTGGCCTGCATATCGGTGTGCGCATAAGCAGCTGCACATGTGATGATGGCTTTGTATTCAGATGAAAGGCTGTCATAGGCTTTGCTGTTGACGTGCAAATCTAATTGTGGACCCACTTCCCACCAACCTGGATAAGCGTAATTTTTTGCAACTTTGTAGAAGCCTAATTTGAGATCGTCATAAGGACCGACCCACTCGGCGGCATCAATGGTTCCTTTTTCGAGGGCTTGATAAATCTCGCCACCAGGAATATTTTGTGGAACGCCACCAATGCGCTCAACCACTTTGCCTGCAAAACCACCAACGCGGAATTTGAGACCTTTGAAGTCTTTGAGGGAAGTGATGGGTTTGCGATACCAGCCGCCCATTTGAGCACCCGTGTTGCCCATCGGGAAATTGATGATGTTGTAGTTGCGATAGAAATCACGCATCAACTTAAGACCATTGCCTTCATACATCCAAGCAGTCATTTGGCGGCTATTGAGACCGAACGGAATCGCACAACCCAAAGCAAATGTTTCGTCCTTACCGAAATAATAGTAAGGTGCTGTGTTGGCCATTTCAACTGTGCCATCTTTGACGGCGTCAACAGTTCCGAATGCAGGAATGATTTCACCAGCAGCGTGTGTTGAGATTTCAAATTTGCCGCCTGTCAAATCTTTGACCTTGGCTGCAAAAACGTCATTCACACCAAACAAAGTATCCAAGGCCTTTGGGAAACTTGATGTGAGGCGCCAACGCAATGCGGCTTGCGCATGCACAATAGCGGGTGCACTACCTGCAGCAAGAATGCTGGCAATTCCTGCATGTTTAATGACGGAACGACGATCCATGGTTTTCTCCAAAAAATAAATTAAATGTTTTACAAAAATGCCTATGGTGATTGTATGTGTCTCTTATGCGACCTTTCTGCGGGTTTTCCCTTGGAAGCTTGTAATGCTAGATTCAATGCCTTTTGCGTCCAGGCCTAATTGGGCAAGCAATAAATTGGGATCTCCATGTTCAGTAAAAATATCAGGAACACCTAAACGCAACACAGGTTTTTGAATACCTGCATCTTGCAAGGCCTCTAACACTGCTGAACCTGCGCCGCCCATTAAGGCACCCTCTTCCACCGTAACGATGATGGAATGCGAATTTGCGAGTTGAATAAGCAACTCTGTATCCAATGGTTTTGCCCAACGCATATTAGCCACTGTTGCATTGAGCGATTCAGCGGCCTTTAATACGGGATAGAGCAAAGTTCCAAAAGCTAAGATGACAAGGTCTTGTCCTTGACGCCTGATCTCACCTTTTGCAAAAGGCAATCCTTGTAATTTGTGTTCGATAACAGTGCCTGCACCAGAACCACGTGGATAGCGCACAGCAACTGTGTGATCTTGTTTGTGTGCAGTTGTGAGTAATTGGTGACATTCATTTTCATCAGCAGGACAAGCAATACTCACGTTGGGTATGCAACGCAAAAACGCAATGTCATAAACACCTGCATGCGTGGGTCCATCTGCACCAACGATACCCGCACGATCAAGTGCCAACACCATCGGTAATTTTTGCAAAGCAACATCGTGAATCAATTGATCGTATGCGCGTTGCAAAAAGGTGGAATAAATTGCTACTACAGGTCTTAAACCTTCGCAGGCCAAGCCCGCTGCAAAAGTGAGTGCGTGTTGTTCTGCAATTCCTACATCAAAATAACGATCAGGAAATTTTTGGTGATAGGCCACCATGCCCGATCCTTCGCGCATCGCAGGCGTGATCGCTACTGTTAGTGGATCGGCTTGCGCCATATCGCACAACCAATCTCCAAAAATATTGCTGAATGTTTTTTTAGGTGCGCTGGTTGGGGTAACAATGCCAATCGATGGATCGAATTTACTAGGGCCATGATAGGTAACGGGATCAGCTTCAGCTAAATCGTAGCCTTGTCCTTTTTTGGTGACGACGTGTAAAAACTGCGGCCCCAAAAGTTGCTTGATATTTTCAAGCGTGGGTATCAGCGAATCTAAATCGTGACCGTCAATGGGTCCGATGTAATTGAATCCAAATTTTTCAAACAAAGTTGCAGGTACCACCAAGCCTTTGGCTTGCGATTCAAATCGCTTGGCTAATTCAAATAATGGTGGCGCGCCTTTGAGAACTTGCTTGCCCATTTCTTTTGCAGTAGCATAAAATCGTCCACTCATCAGTTGAGCCAAATAACGATTGAGCGCACCCACAGGCGGGCTGATTGACATGTCATTATCATTGAGTATGACTAAAAAATTACAGTCACTCACGCCTGCATTGTTGAGCGCTTCAAATGCCATGCCTGCTGTCATTGCACCATCACCAATGATGGCCACCGCGCGTCGGTCTTCACCTTTTTGTTTGGCAGCCAACGCCATACCCAATGCTGCTGAAATACTGGTGGATGAATGAGCTGTGCCAAATGCATCAAACTCACTTTCTTCTCGACGAGGAAAGCCGCTGATACCACCCAATTGACGCAAGGTGTTCATGCGATTTTTGCGACCCGTCAAAATTTTGTGCGGATAGGTTTGATGACCCACGTCCCAAACCAAACGATCGTGAGGCGTATTAAAAACATGATGCAAAGCCACTGTCAATTCGACAGTTCCTAAGTTGGAACTCAAGTGACCACCCGTTTGCGAGACGGATTTGAGCAAGTAGTCTCGCAATTCATTGGCCAAGGCACGCAACTGTGGGCGCGTTAATTGCCGTACATCTTGAGGAGAATGAATTGAATCGAGTAAATCATGCATGTTGAAATTATTTTAAACGTTGAATCATCATGTCAGCCAAGGCACCGAGTGCAAGCGTACCAGAAAGTTTGCTTTTTTTGAGCGATTCGTGCGCTTGCTCGTGCAAAAGTTGAGCTTGTTGTTCCGCACCCGCTAAGCCCCACAACGAAACATAAGTGGGCTTGTAGTTTTGCGCGTCTTTTCCTGCGGTTTTTCCCAAAACACTCGAATCTGTTGTGACATCCAATATGTCGTCAACTATTTGAAAAGCAAGACCTACGGCTTGCCCAAACTGTTGCAAATGTTGAGCGGCCTCTTCGCCCACATCAGCGCACAGTGCGCCCAATTGAACGCTTGATAAAAGCAAAGCACCCGTTTTGAGTCGATGCATCTCTTGTAATTGTTCTGCATTGAGAGATTGACCCACGCTGGCCAAATCGATGGCTTGACCGCCTGCCATACCCGCATGACCCGCTGCTCTGGATAAAACCCGACACAACTGGGCTTGCAATTGACCTGGAATAGACGATTGAATCGGTGTTAATAATTCAAAGGCCAATGCTTGCAACGCGTCACCCGCTAATAAAGCACCAGCTTCGCCAAATTGGACATGCACGGTGGGTTTACCACGACGAAGCACATCGTTATCCATGCAAGGCATGTCATCGTGCACCAATGAATACGCATGAATCAATTCAACGGCGCAAGCGGCTCGCAAAGCGGCTTGTTCGCGCCATGGGTCTTTGGATAAAACAGAGTCAAAAGTGGCCATCACAAGCAAAGGACGCAAACGTTTGCCACCATCAAGAACCGCATAACGCATGGATTGACCCAACTGCGCAGGCGCATCAAGGGGCACCCACTGCATCAAATGCTGCTCTATATTTTGAAGATGAGCAGACATCCATTTTGAAAAATCAAAAACTGCACTCACGTCGTGGGTTTCCAATCTTTTAACTGACCATCCTCTAATATTTTGATTTGTTGCTCGATACTGTCTAATTTAGTTTTACAAAACGAAATCAAAAAAGCCCCGCGTTGATAGGCTTGTAACAAATCATCCAACGGCAACTGCCCTGTTTCCATGCGCGCGACCAATTGCTCAAGCTCTTGCTGAGCCGACTCATAACTAGAAGGCTGATCGGGAGCGGCAGGGGTTTTGGCCATGATGCGAGCTAGATTGAATCTAAAGTAATCAAAGATGGATATTGTAGTGTCCTCGAATAAACACCACAGTAAAGGGTACAATCCCTGTCCCCTGCTTGGATCGGTTCCAAGTTTTTTTAAACCATTCCATTTTCTCCCTGTGGGGAGTCTTTAGGTCAGGTCACCCATGTCTGATTTAAGTCTTCAACTGCAGCAGGCTTCTAGCCAACTTCCAGTTTCAAGCTACTTTGATGAAGTACTTTTTGCTCGCGAAAAAGAGCAATTATTTCGTCAAGGGCCTCTGTACGTCGGTCACTCATTGGCTGCTCCCGAATTGGGCGACTACATGTCGCTTCCACAAGAACAACACGGCCGCGCTTTGGTGCATACACCCAAAGGTATTAAACTCATCTCCAATGTTTGTCGGCATCGACAAGCCGTCATGCTCAAAGGCCGAGGTAATTTATTTCAAGGTCAAACAACGACAGGCGGAAATATTGTTTGTCCCTTGCATCGTTGGACTTATTCGTCATCGGGCCAGTTGTTAGGCGCTCCCCATTTTGAGCAAGACCCCTGCCTGAATTTAAAAAATTATCCACTTCGTGAATGGAATGGATTGCTATTTGAAGACAACGGTCGCGATATTGCCAAAGATTTGTCTCAGATGTCAACCCAAAAAGATTTAGATTTTTCTGGCTATCAACTCGATCATGTGGAATTGCACGAATGCAATTACAACTGGAAAACATTTATTGAAGTTTATTTAGAAGACTATCATGTAGGACCTTTCCATCCTGGTTTGGGTAATTTTGTTACCTGCGAAGATCTGACATGGCAATTCAATTCCGAGTATTCGGTACAAACCGTTGGTGTGGCCAATCAACTCAAACAATCGGGCAGTGCGGTCTACGAACAATGGCATCAACAACTCATGAAATATCAAAATGGCGTACCCCCCACTAAGGGAGCTATTTGGCTCACCTATTACCCGCACATCATGGTGGAGTGGTATCCGCACGTACTTACCGTCTCCACACTTCATCCGATTGGCGTTGATAAAACCCTCAATCAAGTCGAGTTTTATTACCCCGAAGAAATTGTTGCGTTTGAGCGAGAGTTTGTACAAGCGCAACGGGCTGCATATATGGAAACATGCCTCGAAGACGATGAAATTGCCGAACGCATGGACGCAGGGCGCAAAGCATTGTTTTTAAGAGGCGATAACGAAATGGGGCCGTATCAAAGCCCGATGGAAGATGGCATGCAACATTTCCATGAATGGTATCGCAAGCGCATGGCAACAGATATTAAATAACAGGGCATTGATGTACCACACACTCATTACCGTTGATCAATTAAAAAATTTGACGACACAAACATCGCCCTTAAGAATTTTTGATTGCAGTGCAGATTTGATGAAACCCGAAGCAGGACTTCAACAATTTGAAAAAATACATATTCAAAACGCAACACACGTTGATTTAAACCAATCCTTGTCTGCGCACGATGACATGCCCCGAGTCAACGGTGGCAGACATCCTTTGCCCACGCGAGAAGTGTTTGCGCAATGGCTGGGCTCGCAAGGCATTGATCACAACACGCAAGTGGTTGTGTATGACCGACAAAACGCCAATTACTGCGGTCGTCTGTGGTGGATGCTCAAATGGTGTGGACACCAAGCAGTTGCGGTATTAGACGGCGGCTTTCAAGCGTGGGAGGCGTCACAAGGCGCGTGCGCATCGGGTCAAAGTGTTGCACCTCTTGCCAAAAAATTTGAACTCAAAACAGAATTAGCCACACTAAAAACAACGCAAGAAGTGTCGCAGCAATTGGGCAAGCCCACGCAACACTTGATTGATGCGAGAGCCACGCCGCGCTTTAATGGTGAAGTCGAACCCTTAGATCCCATTGCAGGCCATATTCCTGGCGCACTCAATCGGCCCTTTGGACTCAACATGAATGACAAAGGTTTTTTTAAAAGTCCACAAGAATTGCTAAAAGAATTTGAAGCACTCTTGGCAGGCCGCAATCCACAAGACGTCGTTCATCATTGCGGCAGTGGCGTAAGTGCCGTACCCAACATCATCGCAATGGAAGTCGCAGGCCTTGGCCACACAGCACTTTATGCGGGCAGCTGGAGCGAATGGTGCAACACCCCCAAGCTTCCCTGCGTTACCAAATAAATTGGGGTCAGTTAACAATTAATTATTGAAAATCGATGTGCTGATGGTGACCAGCGCAATACCCGCAAACAACCAAATGATTTGCGCCAATGTTGCTGACATGCTCAATCGTTTTTGTAACTGAGGAATTAAATCAGCCAATGCAACATAGATGTAACTGCTACTGGCAACGGTGAGTAGATAAGGCAATAAAGATTGATGTCCATCTATTAATGCATAACCACATAAGCCGCCCAACACCGTAATGCCCCCTGCCATAGATAATTTGATTAATGCCTTTTGAGGTTGCTGTGTTGATTGTTGCAATACAATTAAGTCCCCAATGTGATGCGGCACTTCGTGAGCCAATATCGCAACCGAAGCAGCAACACCCAAGGTGGTGTCAACCAAAAAAGCGGCGGCCACTAAAATACCATCACCAAACGCGTGAATGCTGTCGCCCAACAAAACCGCCCAACTACCCGACATTTTTTCGTCATTATGATGGTGATGATGCTCGTAACTTCCGTGATGACTGTGCTCATGCCCGTGATGCCACAACTCTGCTTTGTCTAACAAAAAGAAAAATACAACGCCAATGAGCAATGTTAAAAATAACCGATGCGGTGACGTGCCCGATTCAAATGCTTCAGGCAACAAATGCATAAAGGCTGTAGCCAACAATGCACCTGCCGCCAAACTCAGCAACTGCTGAGTCAAGCGAGATAACAATGCACGCGCCAGCATCGCAGCGATTAACACACTGCCCACACCCGCTAAAAATGTACCGATCAAGATATTAAGCAATGTCATGGTGTTAATTTAAAAAACATCATCCAACGCCGTGTTGTTTGAACCAAGCCAAGGCTTTTAACCAACCGTCTTGTGCGGGTTGTTGACGATAGGTAGGCCTGTAATCCGCATGAAAAGCATGCGGCGCATCGGGATAAATCACAAACTGCGATTGCTTAGCGCGTGTGGTTGATTGCATCAATGCATTTTTTAATTGATTGACATGATCTACAGGAATGCCTGTATCTGCACTACCATACAACCCCAAAATAGGCGCTTGCATTTTGCCAACCATATCGATGGGATGCGTGGGTGATTGAGGTGTGGCCTTACCATGAATGCGTCCATACCAAGCAACAGCGGCTTTGACCGAAGGATTGTGAGCGGCATAAAGCAAGGTTTGCCGACCGCCCCAACAAAAACCCGTAACACCCAATTGATCAACACGCGCGCCTTGCGACTTGGCCCACGCCACACACGCATCCAAATCATTCATCACTTGCACGTCGGGTACTTTTTCAATGACCTCTGCAAACATCATGGCAATTTCACCATAGGACTGAGGGTCGCCTTGTCTCACAAACAATTCAGGAGCGATGGCCATGTAACCTTGAAGAGCAAATCTGCGCGTCACATCAGCAATGTATTCGTGAACACCAAAAACTTCAGACAAAACCAAAATCACTGGCAAATTGGTTTTGCCTGCAGGTGCTGATCGAAACGCTGGCATCTTAAAACCATTGACATCAATGGTGACTTCGCCTTGAATCAATCCATCGCTGGGTGTTTTGATCGCCGTTTGCGCAACCACAGGCCATGCCGCAGCGCAATATCCCACACCCACTGCAGTTTTTAAAGCCAATCGACGAGTCGGTGCTTGAATGTGATTGATATCAACATTGAGCAAGGCTTGTACGTCAGTTAAGTTTTGCATATTGAATCTCCTGTTTAAAAGTATTTTCGCTTCAAACCGTCAATGTGCTTCGTCCCAATTGTGACCCACGCCCACTTCCGCCAACAAATCGACTTTGAGTTTAGCAACGCTGGCCATGATGCGAGGAATTTTTGTTTTAAGCCAAGCCTCTTCTGCTTGCGGTACTTCAAACACCAATTCATCGTGTACTTGCATGATCATGCGTGTGCCGCGTTTTTCTTCGTCCAATACCTGTTGCACTTTCACCATACTGAGTTTGATGAGATCTGCGGCCGTGCCTTGCATCGGCGCATTAATGGCTGCGCGTTCTGCACCCGCACGACGCGGGCCATTGGGCGAATTGATTTCTGGCAAATACAAGCGTCGACCAAAAACGGTTTCGACATAACCTTGCGCTTTGGCTTGTTGTCGCGTCTTATCCATGTAACGCTTGACACCCGCAAAGCGTTGAAAATATCTTTCGATGTAATTTTTGGCGGCTGTGTTGTCAATTGTGAGTGCTTTTGCCAAACCGTACGCGCTCATGCCATAAATCAAACCAAAATTAATCACCTTGGCATAGCGACGCTGCTCATTGCTCACTTGATCGGTTGCGATACCAAAAATTTCTGAAGCGGTTGCTCGGTGCACGTCCAAGCCTTGATGAAACGCTCGTAACAATGCTTCGTCCTCACTGATGTGCGCCATGATTCGTAATTCAATCTGACTGTAGTCTGCACTCGCGATCACACAGCCAGGCGCAGCAACAAATGCTTCGCGAACTTTTCTGCCCTCGGCGGTACGAATCGGAATATTTTGTAGATTGGGCTCGTTGCTCGACAAGCGACCCGTTACCGCAACCGCTTGCGCGTAGTGGGTGTGAACGCGCCCTGTGCGTGGCAAAGCCAAGCCTGCTAATTTATCGGTATATGTATTTTTGAGTTTAGATAAACTACGATGCTCTAAAATTTTTGCAGGTAGCGGATAGTCTTCGGCTAATTTTTCTAATACTTCTTCGTCGGTACTTCTCGCACCGCTCGTAGTTTTTTTAATCACTGGCAAACCCAATCGATCAAAAAATATTTCGCCCAATTGTTTGGGTGATTGCAAATTAAAAGGCTGGCCCGCAATTTCATAAGCCTCTTTTTCGATTTGCAATATCCGTTGCCCTAACGAGTGACTTTGCGTGGCCAACTGCTCAGCATTGATTAACACGCCATTGCGCTCGATGCGATATAAGGCCTCACTGCTGGCAATTTCTAATTCATAAATGAAACGCATTTTGTCATCGGCTTGCAAAACGGGCCATAAACGTTGATGCACACACCAAGTGAAATCTGCGTCTTCGCACGCATATTGCGACGCGAGATCGATATCGACTTGATCAAACGTGATTTGGTGCGCGCCCTTACCACACAAATCTTCGAACGACAAACCTTTGCGGTTAAGATGCCTTTGCGCCAAACTCTCTAAGCTGTGTTGTTTGTGAACTTCTAAAACATAACTTTGTAACATGGTGTCGTGCGCATAGCCCTTCACCTCGATGCCGTGATTGGCAAACACATGTCGATCGTATTTAACATGCTGACCCAACTTGAAACGCAATGCGTCTTCTAACCAAGGCTTGAGCTGCGCCAAAATCTCATCTCTGGATAATTGTTGATGCGCGTCATGCGAGGTGTGCGCCAAAGGCATATAAGCCGCCTCGCCCGCATTCAAACAAAAACTAATGCCCACAATAAACGCTTGCATGTCGTGAATCGACGTGGTCTCGGTATCAATAGCAACCAAGGGTGCCGATTTGATTTTTTCAAACCACCCCTGCCATTGCGCTTGCGTCAAAATCGTTTCATACGATTGATTAATGACGACGTCGGGAATGCTGTCGAACAAATCACCAGAATTAGATTCAAAAGATGCGATTTCTGCTGAAGTTGACTGTCCGACCAAATCGTCAAGCGTTTTAATCAATCCTTTAAATCCAAAACGTGTATAAAAATCTTTTAAAGCCGTGTTGTCGGGTGCGTTGATGCGCACATCATCGAGCGCGGGCAATGAAGAAACATAGTTGCTTAAATCGCAATCTGTTTTAATCGTGACCAATGCCTTGCCTTGCGGTAACCAATCCTTGGCTTTGCGTAAATTTTCTCCTGCAACGCCTTTGATCTCATCGGCCTTTTGCATCAATGCATCAAGAGATCCATATTCGTTGAGCCACTTGGCCGCTGTTTTGGGCCCTACCTTTTCAACGCCTGGCACGTTATCAACGGTGTCGCCAACCAAGGTTTGAAAATCAATCATCAAACTCGGAGGCACGCCAAATTCCTCGGTCACCCCTTCTACATCGCGACGTTTGCCGTTCATGGTGTCGATGATGGTGATGTGATCATTGACGAGTTGACTCAAATCTTTGTCGCCACTGGAAACAATCACTTGCATGTTTTGTTGCACCGCCATTTGAGCCAAGGTTCCAATGACATCATCAGCCTCGACACCCGGCACATCGAGCACGCGCCAGCCCATTAATTTGACCAATTCGTGAATCGGCTCGATTTGTAAGCGCAAATCGTCGGGCATCGGAGAACGATTAGCCTTGTAGGCAGGATATAAGTCATCTCTAAATGTGGGGCCCTTTGCATCAAACACGCAAACGGCGTATTGGGCTTTCACATCCTTGCGCAGGCTTTGCATCATATTGACCATGCCTCGAATCGCCCCTGTGGGGAGGCTGCTCGCGTCGCCTGCCACGGCGCGCAAATCGGGCATGGCATGAAAGGCACGGTATAAATAACTGGATCCGTCAACCAGCAACAGGGTGGGTTTATCGCTCATACCTCCATTGTGCCTTTAGTCTTAGCCCCTACAATCGAACTCTGCAAACCTCATCGGTCCTTTTTAATCCTTTATCTTTCATTCTTCATGGCCGTCTTCACCACCGTTACAGAACAACAAGCGCAAGAATTGCTGGTTAATATGCCGTTGGGGCAACTGGTGTCTTTGCAAGGCATTCAAGGCGGTATAGAAAACACCAATTATTTTTTAACAAGCGATCAGAGTGAGTACGTGCTCACGCTGTTTGAAAGACTGACTCAAGAGCAACTCCCTTTTTATTTGTATTTGATGAAACACTTGGCTTTGCGCGGCATCCCCGTGCCAAACCCACAAGCCAATCATCAAGGCGAAATTTTATTGAGCGTTGCCGATAAACCTGCCGCCATCGTCAATAAGTTATCGGGGACTAATCAACTCAAACCCAACGCTATACATTGCAAAGCCGTTGGCGCCATGTTGGCTCGCATGCATTTAGCGGGTCGCGACTTTGATCGTCATCAACCCAATTTACGCAGCCTGCCTTGGTGGCAAAAAACAACGCCCTTGGTATTGCCTTTCATTACTCAACCCCTGCAACAAGTCTTGCAAGGCGAATTGGCGTATCAAACTCATATCGCCGCGTCTTCTGCCTACGCTGCATTGCCACGAGGTCCTATACATGGCGATTTGTTTCGCGACAACGTGATGTTTGAAGGCGACACGCTCGCAGGTTTATTTGATTTTTATTTTGCAGGCGTTGATTCCTTTTTGTATGACTTGTGTGTGTGTCTCAACGATTGGTGCATTGATTTAGAGACGGGTATTTGGGATCATGAAAGGCTTCATGCACTCATTGACGCGTATCAATCGGTTCGCCCTTTACAAGCCAGCGAGCGTCAATTGATCAATGCGATGCTAAGAGGCGCCGCCATTCGATTTTGGATATCACGATTGTGGGATTTTTATTTGCCGCGCAAAGCCAGCATGCTCAAAGCGCACGACCCCATACATTTTGAGCGTATTGTTTTAGAACGCGTTCGACATCCCATTCTTCTTTAAGCAACTATGAAATTACGCATCGTCCCTGCCAAAAATGGTGTGATTTGGGTTCGCCAAGGCATCAAAACTTTTTGGCGTCAGCCCATCGCCATGAGCGGTTTGTTTTTTATTTTCATGGCCGTCATGTCGCTCAGCTCGTTGCTGCCCGTCATTGGCAGCGTAATCGGTTTAATTTTGATACCTGGTGCAACATTGGGCTTGATGGTGGCCTCGCGCGAAGCGAGCAACGGTAAATTTCCAATGCCCTCTGTATTAGCAAGCGCATTGATCGCTGGCAACAATCGCAAACGCGATATGTTGATATTAGGCGTTTTGTACACCATCGGATTTGTTTCTGTGCTCGCCTTATCTTCACTATTCGATGGCGGACAGTTTGCAAAATTTTATTTATTCGGTGGCAAATTTGATATTGAAACGATTTCCAATTCCGAATTTCAAAGCGCACTGTGGCTCTCCACCGCTTTGTATATCCCTTTGTCTGCTATTTTTTGGCATGCGCCTGCATTGGTTCATTGGCATGGCGTGCCCGCACTCAAAAGTATGTTCTTCAGCCTGATTGCATGCTTGAGCAATTGGCGTGCGTTTTTTGTCTTCATGCTCACTTGGGGTTTTGTCACCACCAGCTTTGGCCTCGGATTTATTGTCATAAGCGGCCTCTTAGACGCCCCAGAAATTGGCACCGCGCTCATGCTACCCATCATGCTTCTCTTTGCCGCCATGTTCTTCACATCAAGCTACTTCAGCTTCGAAGACTGCTTCGAAAAAGAATTGAGGTCAGATAACAATTAATTTTAGAAAATTGGGGTATGACCCCAATTAAATTTGGGTGAGTTTGGCAACGGATAGAGCTAACCATTTGACGCCATGACGCGGAAAGTTCACTTGCGCTCTTGCGTCGTCTGCAATACCTTCAACTGACAACACTGTGCCTTCGCCAAATTTGGTGTGAAAAACTTGTATACCTGATCGCACCCATGCATTGGGACCGCTGGCATTGGCTTTCGCAATAGCAGGCAATGATTTTGCAAATGATGTATCGGCAAATGCGTTTGAGTTGGAATTCCACTGATGTGATGGCGCGTTGGCCACTACTTTGCTGATCCACTTAAGCGTGTGCTCTGGCATCTCATTCAAAAATCTGCTTTTGATGTTGTAGCGTGTTTGGCCATGCAACATGCGTGTTTGCGCATGACTGATGTACAAACGACTGCGCGCACGTGTGATGGCCACATACATCAATCGACGCTCTTCCTCTAAACCGTCAAAATCATTCATTGCGTTTTCGTGCGGAAACAAACCTTCTTCTAAACCGGTGATAAACACCGCGTCAAATTCAAGTCCTTTGGCCGCATGCACCGTCATGAGTTGCACAGCGTCTTGACCGGCTTGCGCTTGGTTATCACCCGCCTCAAGAGCAGCGTGCGTTAAAAAAGCAACCAAGGGCGACATCGTCTCGCCCGTGTCTTCATTCACCAAAACAGTTATTGCGATATCGGCATTGGCAGGAGACTCTTCTTGCAAAGCCATGGCAACTGCATCACGACCAAAACCTTCTTGCGTCACAAAACTTTCGGCCGCATTGATCAATTCACTCAAGTTTTCAATTCGATCCGCGCCTTCGCGCTCTGTTTTGTAATGCTCGACCAAGCCACTGCGATCCAAAACCAAATCGATGATCTCTCGCAATGTTTTACCTTGGGTTTGTTCACGCAACACATCCAACTTGGCAACAAATGCACACAAATTAACACCAGCCTTGCCACTGACGCGGTTCACCGCATCGTGCAAGGACTCACCACTCGCTCGCGACGCATCTTGCAATTGCTCAATGGTTCGTGCACCAATGCCACGCGGCGGAAAATTAACCACTCGCAAAAAACTCGTGTCGTCTCGCGGATTTTCTAATAAACGCAAATATGCCAAGGCATGTTTAATTTCTGCTCGCTCAAAAAATCGCAAGCCGCCATAAACGCGATAAGGAATTGCCGCATTAAAAAGCGAAGTTTCAATCACACGGCTTTGTGCATTGCTGCGATACAAAATTGCAATTTCACTGCGTGCGTTCACACCCTGCAAGCCTTCACCGTCGCGACCTTCGCGCAACAAGTGTTTGATCTCTTCAACAAGCCAAGTTGCTTCGGCAAAATCACCGGGCGACTCGACCACACGAACCAATTCACCCGCGCCCTGATCAGTCCGCAAATTTTTTCCTAATCGGGTCTTGTTGTGCTGAATTAATTCGTTAGCCGTATCCAAAATATGACTTTGGCTTCTGTAGTTTTGTTCCAATTTAATTTGATGCTTGACTTCATATTCGCGCACAAAATCTGCCATATTGCCCACACGAGCTCCACGAAACGCGTAAATACTTTGATCGTCGTCGCCCACCGCAAACATGACACTTTGAGGCCCACACAGTTGCTTAAGCCATGTGTATTGCAATCGATTGGTATCTTGAAACTCATCGATCAACAAATGGGCAAAGCGATGTTGATAGTGTTGGCGCAACATCTCGTTATCGCGCAATAACTCGTACGAGCGCAACATCAGTTCACCAAAATCTACCACGCCTTCTTTTTGACATTGCTCTTCATAGAGTTGATACAACTCCACTTTTTTTCGATCGTCGGCGTCATGCGTGACGACATCAGCAGGACGCTTTCCGTCTTCTTTACAACCCGCAATAAACCACTGTGTTTGTTTGGGTGGATAGCGCTCATCGTCCACATTAAATTGTTTGTACAAACGCTTAATGGCCGACAACTGGTCTTGCGTATCCAAAATTTGAAACGATTGCGGCAAGCCCGCCATCTTCCAATGCGCGCGCAAAAAGCGATTGCACAACCCATGAAAGGTGCCAATCCACATACCGCGCACATTAACGGGCAACATGGCCGACAAGCGCGTCATCATTTCTTTGGCCGCCTTGTTGGTAAAAGTCACTGCCAATAAACCACCAGGCGAGACTTGTCCCGTTTGCATGAGCCATGCGATGCGAGTGGTTAAAACACGCGTCTTGCCCGATCCAGCGCCCGCCAAAATGAGGGCGTGCTCTTTGGGCAAGGCCACGGCGGCACGTTGCTCGTCGTTGAGTCCTTGTAATAACAAAGGCGCAGAGCCGCCCGCTGGGCCCCAAATACTGGGGGAATTTATTTCTGTGGATTGCATGGTTTGATTGTAGGCAGGCCTGAGGGGTCAAAATAATTAAAAAATAAACCTAAAAGCTCTGATAAACTCAATCACCGGGCCCAAGTTTCTTGAGCCCGGTTTTTTGTGGGCCCTATTTTTGGGATCAATCTTGCAATTAGCCGGCCAAGCCCAAGCGCTCATCCTCATGTTTTTTAATTTGGAGCTTGGTTCATGGAAATTTTTGATTACGACAATATCTTATTGCTGCCACGTAAATGTCGCGTTGAAAGCAGATCGGAATGCGACGCCAGCGTCACCTTAGGCGGTCACTCATTCAAACTCCCCGTTGTTCCCGCCAATATGAAAACCGTTGTGAATGAATCGATTTGTGAATGGCTTGCAAAAAACGGCTATTTTTATGTGATGCATCGCTTCGATTTGGACAATGTTCAATTTGTGCGACACATGAAATCCAAAGGCGCTTACGCATCCATCTCTTTAGGCGTTAAAGCACCCGACTATAAAATTGTGGATCAATTGGTTGGAGAAAAATTAATTCCAGAATTTGTCACCATTGATATTGCGCATGGTCACGCCGATAGTGTTCAAAAAATGATTCGCTATCTCAAAGAAAAAATGCCTGCATCATTTGTAATTGCTGGCAACGTGGGCACACCCGAGGCCATCATCGATTTGGAAAATTGGGGCGCTGACGCCACCAAAGTGGGTATTGGTCCGGGCAAAGTGTGCATCACCAAACTCAAAACAGGATTTGGTACAGGCGGTTGGCAATTGTCAGCGCTCAAGTGGTGCGCGCGCGTTGCAACCAAGCCCATCATTGCAGATGGCGGCATTCGTGAACACGGTGACATTGCAAAGAGCGTGCGTTTTGGCGCAACCATGGTGATGATTGGATCAATGCTCGCAGGACACGAAGAAAGTCCCGGCCAAACGGTTGAAGTTGATGGCAAGTTTTATAAAGAATATTATGGCTCTGCATCAGACTTCAACAAGGGCGAATATAAACACGTCGAAGGCAAACGCATTTTGGAACCTATCAAAGGACAATTGGCCGACACATTGCGTGAAATGCAAGAGGATGTGCAAAGTTCCATCTCTTATTCGGGCGGCACCAAATTAATGGATATTCGAAAAGTGAACTATGTGATTTTGGGTGGTGATAACGCAGGCGAATATTTGTTGATGTAATTTTTTTAAAGGTTAAGCATGAAACGCAGATCACTCCTTCAAGCAACAGGCGGCATCGCTTTTTTGCCTTCGATCTTGCATGCGCAAGACAAATATCCAAACAAACCCATCAATTGGATTTGCCCTTATGCAGCGGGTGGTAATGCAGACAGCCGATCACGGCAAGTGGCCAAAGCGATGAGCGCGATTTTGGGTCAACCAATCATCATCGATAACAAAGCGGGTGCGGGTGGCAACATCGGCACAGAAATCATTGCGCGCGCCAAACCCGATGGATACACGATTGGCATGGGTAACTTTGCACCCTTGGCTGTGAATCACGCCTTGTTTAAAAAACTCAACTTCGACCCCCTCAATGATTTGATTCCGATTGTGTTGATTGAAAAAGGTCCGCTCATTTTGATGGTGAGAAATGAATCATCTTTTAAAACACTCAAAGATATTGTTGCTGCGGCCAAAGCAGCGCCTGGAAAACTCAGTTATGCTTCGGGTGGTATTGGTGGATCGCATCACTTGAGTGGCGCATTGTTTGAACACACTGCAGGAATCGACATGATTCACGCACCCTACAAAAGTGGCGCGGCTGGTGCTTCAGATTTAATGGGTGGCCAAGTCGACATGATGTTTGAACAAATGTATAGCGCAATGCCTGCCATTAAAGGTGGACGCTTGCGCGCGATTGCTATCACCAGCAAAACCCGTTCACCGCTGTTGCCCGAGATTCCATCGATGGCAGAGTTGGGCTACCCTGCTGTTGAAGTACAAAACTGGCAAGGACTTATTGGACCCAAAGGCATGCCAGCTGACATCATCAAAGCATTGAACGCCGCTTGCAATCAAGCACTACAAACTGCAGAAGTAAAAGAAAAAATATTGAGTCAAGGCAATGAAATGGGCGGTGGCGCGCCTGAGTTATTTGCTGCGTTGATTAAAGCGGAGTCGCCTCGTTGGGGCAAAGTGGTGAGGGACGCGAAGATAGAACCAGAGTGAGCTGATGGATGGATGGGTGAGAATTAAAAACATCCATTTATGTTCATTCAGACCACGCTCGAACCCTTTTGTACGCGAACCTCCAATGACAACCTAGACGCCATAAGATATCTATTAATTTGAAGGGTTTTTATGAACTCCGCTCCAAGTTAAATCGCTTTTCGTTATCGACATCAAGACAGCTCTACGGGTGTAACAAGAACAACTACAAAAAAACTAGCCGCCACGCTCGGCGTTGATGAAACGCAAGTGATACACCTTGCCTTGCTGTTTGGTTCTATTTCCCAAACAAGATTCAACCTAAAGCAAAACCAAGACCCGCTTTGATTTTGACACCCAAAATAGATACCTAGGGATTTTTCTTTGTGCGGATTGCTTAGGAACGAGTCAAAAAGTGAATCGTCTCTACACGGGCGAATTTAGAATTGCAAAAGTAGATAGACCTGCAGCTTACTCAAGTGCAGGTCTTAGTTACGACACGAAATTTAATCTGCGTTCCGTGATCGAACTACCATTTAATGATGTTTATTTCAATGTGCCCCAGCATGCACCTCATGGTCAAAATCCAAAACTAGGCACGCTTCATCCGTCTATGGTGAGAATTGCAGCAAGTGCGCATGCATCTATTAGAAGTTAATGACTTATTTTAAAAAAAAATGCATTGCTGCGTATTATTATTTTTTACGAATTAAAAAATCTTTTTAAGGAAAATAAACTTTTTCATCGAAAAACTCACTAACTTTAGTAACCATTAATCTACACAAAGAAAAGTCATGTTGCCGCA
>Ga0114978_10001122_pt1 | contig 22532 bp, 16 predicted proteins | sample S_140212_EF_Meta_FD_87027 | JGI IMG/M metagenome (GOLD analysis project Ga0114978, IMG submission 87027) | Freshwater microbial communities from Lake Simoncouche, Canada to study carbon cycling - S_140212_EF_MetaG | ecosystem: Environmental > Aquatic > Freshwater > Lake | place: Lake...
ACTTTGGGTACTTCTACTTTGGGTGCTTCTACTTTGGGTGCTTCTACTTTAGGTGCTTCTACTTTTGGTGCTTCTACTTTTTTTGGTGCTTCTACTTTGGGGGCTTCTACTTTTGGAGCTTCTACTTTGGGGGCAGCTTCTACAGCAATATTTTTTTGTTTATTGTCTTCAACTACATTTATAGTACGTTGAGCTGCAGATCTTTTAAGATAATCGATTCTATTCATAATATATATATATATTATATATATATATTTTTTATAATATGAACAACTTTAAAATGATTCTAAATTAATTTTGTTATATAAAATTTAATTATTCGACTATCTTAATATATTTCTTTCCATCTTTAGTAAACTTTAGTTCATCAATTAATGATTGGTTTACATTACCTTCAACTGTAATTATATATTTTGGATATTTTTTATTTCTAGTACCATCAAATATACCATTATCTTCTTTTTTAATAGATATCTTATTTTCTTTTGTTTGACCTATTTTATTTTTAATATATTCTACACGGTCTTTAAGATTAAAAGGAAATTCAAATAATGAATGATTTTTTGGTACTATTAAATATGTTTTATTATCAACACTGTATTTCTCAAGAAATATCATTCTTTCACGTATCTTTTCACATATATCAATTCTTGTTCCAGAAGGATCAAAATTAATAGCATTTACTTTTTTACCAATTTTTAATAATTCTTCTTTTTCGAATGCATTATCACATACTGCGCCTTTTAAACTTGTAATACCAATACCTCTCTTTTTATCAGACACTTGTCTTTTATTTTTTAATTTAAATATTTCTATCTTATTTCTATTTTTATCTAATTTCATATCTAATATACCTATTATATCATTTTCATCACGCTTCTCATAGTAATTTTTAACATCTTCACTATCAAAATCATATTCTTGTGTTTGTTGAGAGGATTCAGAAGTTATAGATATACTATTTGACTGATTATTAATTTCTTCTTTGTATTCTTTATATTTTGGATGCTTCTTAATAAAATTATATATTGATGGATTATTTACTAATTCCTTATTAAACTTATTTCTATAATTCATTGGTAGATTTTCATTTTCATTAAATGGTTGAAATATATAGAATCCATCTCTATAGATTAAATATCCTTGATTATTAAATTTATCAATTATTGGATCATTAAAATTATTAAAATCATTTTCGGTTATTGGTATTAATGAATCTAATGCTTTATAAACAAAGAAATTATCAAATAATTCTTTTTGTTCTCCAACAAACTTTCTTTTAACTCTTTCTAAAATTTGATCTAAACTATATACAATTTTAAATTTAAATAATTCTTTAATCTTTTCTTTAGAATCAATAATTTCCTTCTTAGCAGTTTCTGTTGTAAAAGTAGTATAATCTAGTTCATCTTTTGCAATTTTCTTAAATAATTTACGATCCTTGTCATAATATCTTAAATATAATTGATGATCATAACATTTAAAGTCACATTCTTCAAAATCACATAACATTGTACACAATTTAGCATCACCTTTATGTATAGGATTTCGACATCCTTTTGATGCATCGACTTCTTCAGGAAATACATTTGCATGATAATTTATAGGACAATCAATTGCTGATTCTTTAATTCCTCTTTCTATTTTTTTAACTAATAAATATTTTAATTCAGCTTTTCTATATAAATCCTCTTCATTTGATAATTTATAAGGATTATTTTCTCCAAGACTTACAACATATTTATATATTTTTACTTCAGGATATGGATCTTCTTCTGTCATTACTTTGTAATGCTTACATAATCTAATTGCTCTACCAATTACTTGTTGAACTCTTGCAAAGTTATAGTGCACATCTAAAATATGTACAGCTCTTACATTTTCAAGAGTAATACCTTCGTTCATTACTCTTGATCCTAATATTAATTTTACATTTCTTCCTTCCTTATTTTGTAAAGAATTAAAAATATTTAATAATCTTTTTTTTTCTTCTGGTTGAACAACTTCTTCACCATCAGTTTCTCCAGTAAATGCTAAGAATGTTGCAGGATAAAACTTCTCATTATTATATTTCTTTTTATGATCACCGTATAACATTCCGGTTTTGTACTCTCTTACCGAATCAGTTAATGCATATAATCCATCATCTCTAAATTCTAAATAACCATTTGCTTTTAATACTTCTTGGAATAAATCAATACCAACTTTAACTAAATTTGAGTAAACAAAACAAGTTTTTGACCCTTCTTTCCCTTCAACTAAATTATTAATATTTACTAATGCTTCATAAAATTTAGTTGAAAATACTTTAAGCATTGATTCATGTAATATCAATCCGCTTACATTTGTACCATTTGAACTCTCTCTTAAAATTTCATTTATATTTGTAATCTTATTATTAAAAAATTTTTCATTTAATTTCTTTAGATATAATTCACGACTAGTTTTTAATTGATTTAATACAACATTAATACCATCTTTTGAATATGCTCCAATTACATCCTTTTTTGCTTCATCTAATACCGGAAATACAAAATTTGCACTGGCGGTCGATTCCTTATCTAAAGAATCTTTAGAATATTCCTCAAGAGTTTTTAGATATACTTCTCTCTGAAATGGATTCATGTAACATCTAACAACTTTAGTAAATAATAATTCCTTAATTTGTTCACCAATGTCAAGACCTTTTGCAAATACTAAACTATCATTACCCCTAAAATAACTAATGTATCCATTTAGCATCTTTTTGAGATATTCGGGACCACCATCTTTAAAATTCATTAAGTGATTTTTATTTGCTGTAAATATTTTATCTCGATCCATTTGATCATTTGATGGACGTAAATAATTAATTAATTCTACAATTTCATCTCCATAATTTGTCATTGGAGTTGCTGTTAGAAGTATAACTTTTAGATTTTTTGAATTATCAATAATTTTTTTTAATGCTTTACCATAGTCATTACCAACTAAGTTATGTGCTTCATCAATAATTAATAATGTATTATCTAAATTTTCTAATTTATCAACTGATATATCTCTTTCAATGTCACCTTCAATACTCTTTCTATATGTTTTTAATACTTTACCTTCACTTGTTACTTCTTTATCTGTTATTTTTTCACCAAGTACGCGTCTATAGAAATTACGATATGATACAATACGGTAGTGTTGTAAGGCATTCATAATTGCATCACGTTGGATTTGTTGTTTTAGTTCATTATTAATAAATCCAGATTGTAAAATAGATGAATTAATATATGTATCTTTTGTACAGGTAATTAATTCGGACTTCCATTGTTCTTTAATCATAGGCCCGGATACCAATATATGAATCTTGGTTCCATAACGTCTTACTTGATCTTTAAAATTTTCTGCAATTGCTATTGCAGCACATGTTTTGCCGGTACCAGTACCATGGAATATTAACATACCAGTATAAGGAGTTCCAGGATTTAAATAATTTGAAACAAATACCTGTTGTGATTTCAATGTAAATTTATTTCCACAAACATTATCGCGATATTTTTTTATATCTTCATATGTTTCCATTTTATCTCTTGGTGGTACCTTATTTATATAAAATTCACGCTTTTTATATATCTTAGACTGAAGACTATCATCGGATGTTACTGGATATCTATATTCTTTCTTCATTAAAGATAAAAGATCATCTTCACTTTCACTCATATAATAAAAAATAAAAAAAATAGAATTTAAAAAAATTAGAATATAAAATGTAAAATAATATAAAAAATATCAATATAAGAAAATACTAATATATTAAATTGTTACAGTAGTTCAGTGGTAGAATGCTAGCCTTCCAAGCTGGTGACCCGGGTTCGATTCCCGGTTGTGACAATTTTTTTCTTTATTTTTAGTAAAAAAATTTTAAATGCTATTTAAAATTTTTTGTTTAAGTATAGTTTTTAAAATATTATAAAGACTATGGATATAAAAGTTTATTCTCACAGTGAAAAAAAAGATATTGTTAAAAAGATAGAAAAGATAACATCAAAAGTGCATTATAAACAGATATACAAAATATTAAAAACATCTGGTATTAAAATAACACAAAATAATAATGGTGTATTTTTTAATATGAATGATTTAACGAATGATGTATTATTTAAAATAGATCAATTTTTAGATAATGTAATAAATAAGCAAAATGCAAATATTGATATAAAATATTATAACAATGTTATTATGAATACGACAACTCAATCAGAAGGAGATCTAAACGATGTAATTGATTACAATAATGATTCAACTACAAATGAATAAAATATAAAGTCATTAGCTTATAGAATTTATTTATTTAATTTATTTAATTTTTTATTATCACAATAGGTGTTAATTGTTCTTCTTAATTTAACATATAATATGTATATTACTATGTTATTAATAATTAAAAATAATAGCACTACTAAACCAATAAATACAATTCTATTAGAATCTCCAAAAATTGAGAAAGTTTTTTCGGAAGCTTCTGAAAAAGCACTTGTTACAGAATCAGGCATAATTTTATATAATACATTTATAAATAAATTATAAATAAATTAAATCTTTTTAAATCTTTTTCTTTTAGTTCAATTAAGAAATACTAAAAGATATTAGAGGACATTAACTAATAGATATTCATCTACTAGATTAATAATTAAATATTTTTCGTCTAATATTACCTTTTTATTTAATTTTATATGAGTATCATTAAATTGAATCTTTAATTTTTCACTTTTATAATATGCTACATAGTCATCCTTTTTTGTATAATATAAATTTTTTAAATTAATTATATCATAAATTATTTCATCTTTTAATAAATCATTCCATTTACAGTCTATATCATTACAAATATGATTGTCTGGTTTAATCTTAATTTTTGTTGAAATTGATATTAATTTATCAACTTCAATATTAAAACTTGATTGACCAATATGTTGAATATCAATTATATCTAGTTTGTTAGAACCGTTTGCTGAATGCAAATATAGATTATCTTTATCTATTATTGATTTATTTGTAATGAATGCATATATCTTCGTATCATTTAATAAACTACCATTAAATAATACATCTAAATAACTAATAGCATTCTTCGAATCTTGATGATTAACTAATATTTCTTTATAATCATGGATTCTCTCTATAATATTTTCTTCAAATGTATAACTGATATTCATTAATTTAAATAATTGTAATAAATTTAAATTCACTTTTTTAAGTTCATAAATTGATTCAAATTCACTTTTATAAAAATATGAATCAATATTACAATTCTCAAAATTTACTAGATGTGGTTTAAATGTTAATATATTTTGAATAATCTTATTTAGATTATAAGATATATTCATAAAGTATAATAATGTTTTTGAATTCTTTTTTATATCATATATAGAATGTTCATCATTATTCAAAATATTATTATCATCTCCAATGCCAATACCTACAAATTCAAGTGATTTCTTATCAGCTTTATAATTATAATTATGTTTTTCATAAATATTCATAATTATTTTATCATTTGTACATATATTTAATACTCTATATTCATCTTCTGGTATATTATCACCAATTTTTATCTCATAGTAAAAAATATTAGATTTTTCTTCTTTTTTTGGATACTTCTTAAGTATAGAGATAATATGTGCATTAACTTTATTACACATAAATTTAAGATTTTCTAATGAATTATCAAAACAATCAGTATCAATCTGAAATATATCCCCACTATTATCAAGACCAATATAGTATATACAGAATCCATTACCTTCTTTCAATCTAAATTTTAATTGTGAAATTAATGATCCTTGTCTCTTTGGAGTACTAAATTTTATAAAACGTTTATATTCAATGTTACCAAGATCTAATTCCTTTTCCATCTTAATTAGATTCTATACTAGATTATTCTATTAAGATTATAATTTTAATATAAATGAATTTCAACTTTTTACGAGTTAATAATTTTTTGAATGATTTTATCAACTTTAGTTTTACTATATGAATATTTATTAATCAATAAATCTTTGAGTTTGCGTTGATTTATATTATCTAATTTTAATTGACTTGTAGTAAAAACTTCAGCAGGACCATTTAAAAAATAATCTCTTGCTTCTTGTACAGTTTCAAGATAATCCTCATCTATTGAATATTTACCACTTTTGATATCAGGAGATTTTAATAGAAAGTTATCAATACTACGATATTCATCTATAATATCTTTAGCTTTTTTTGGTCCAATACCATCAATATGTTCTACATAATCACAGCCAAGTAAAATACACAAGTCAATAAATTCTTGCTGCGTGTATCTTAATTCTTCCAAAATTTTTGATAGATCATATTCAATAATTTCATTTTTTTTTGAAGATGATATATTTCTCAATAATTTTTTGGCTCCAAATGTTAGAATATCCATATCTTCTGATCCAACACCATATGCAAATAATTCTTTAGTTAAATATGCACATTGAGAGTCTGATTCTTCTGGTGCATCTATAACTTTTATACCCATTGCTCTTAATACCTCTTTACATTGTTCCATTTGTTTCCATGTAATTACAGTTGATTTTTTAAATAGTTTTGTTTTACGTTCAATATCATCTTCTCCGAGTTCATCCATTTCATCCATTTCTTTTTTGGCTGTTTCTCGAACTTCTCTACGTTTATCAAGAGTATTATGTTTTAGTGCTGGTGGCTTTCCATCAAAAACATATATTGGAGTAATTCCATTATCCATTAATAATAATGCTTTACTTACAACTGCATGTATATGACTTGTTGATTCACCATATATATTTTTAATATCTTCAGCATTATTGCGTAGTGCAATTACATAAGCATAAACTTGGATTGCAGCATCAATTGCAACTACTTTTCCTATTAAATCTTTGAACGTTCTTTTTGTTATGCTATTCGGTGCATGTGTTGTAATAATCGAGCTCAAATTTTTAATGCCCATTTAATTAGTATTTTTTAATAATATACTCTAATTTGTTTTATTTAAAATTATTTACTATTTCAATTTTTTATACTTTCCTTAACTCATTGAAAAATATAAATTTGTTATAACATTTTAGTATTCTAGTATCTAATTCTTTTTATTGTTTTATTTTTTATAATTTATTATATCAAATTAATATATGAGTAGACTCTTTACTAATTTATATAATAATAATATAGAATCTTTTGAAGATACTGATAATCAAAATACAGAATCTGAACAACCAACTAATCAAGCATCTGACTCACAAAATACTTCTCCTGAAGATAAGGATTCGCAAAATACTGGGACTGGATCGGACGTTGGATCAGATTCTGTATCAAAAGATAATAATATTAAGGTACCTCCTATAAGAAGAGATGAACAGTCATTAGATTCCGTTAAAAAAGAAGATATAAATGATGAATCAATTGATGAAGCGGATGATGAACCTGCAGAAGGAGAAGACTATGATCCAATAAAGACTCAAATGGATGATTTATTCGAAGATGATGAGCAAGACGACGAGGTTTTAACTGATGAAGAAATTGACAGTCTTTTAGATGATCCCGAAGGTATTAATAAAAAAGAAGAACCTGATGAAAAAGATCTTGATGTGTATATACCACCAGTAATAAAAGAGGATGATTCAAAATATAGTATCGATAATGATATAAAATTATCAGATATGGGTATTGATGATGATGATTCAGAAGATAATTTACTTAAACAAGGTGGTACAAAAGGAGAAAAAGCACTTGAAATGGTTTCTCAAATGAGTTCTGAAGGTGATGAACTAGCAGATTTATTATTATCAGTTCCTATATCATTTATTGAAATGATGATAGAAGCTGTTTTAAAAATTATTGGTGCTATATTCGAAGGTCCTATTAGTGCAATTGATAGTTATTTAGAGCCAATAAGAGATGCATTAAAAGGATTATACTCTATACTTCGTCCGATTGTAGTACTAATTAATTATATTGTTTCATTACCAATATCACTTGCAATATTTGGTTGGAGTGTAATATGTAATATAATGAAAATTACTGGATTTGGCTCTACACGATGTAATAAAAATTATACACCTTGGAATGATATAATTACTTTCTTTGATTTAATTGCAAATATCAATCCATTTAGATTTAGAGATTTATTCTTTTCAGAAGAATTTAGAAATACTTTATTTGAAGCAATAAGAATGCTATTTATGAAAATCAAGGATGTGTTTATATTAATTGTTAAGGCGATTAATGTAATTACTAAGATAATTGAATTTTTAATAAATAAAATGACAGAAACTATAAGACTAACCGAAGAAGTAACCCAAAAGAGTAATCTACAAGGATTCTTTGTCACATGTATAATACTTGGAGCAATTTATTTAACTTTCTTTGGTCTTAAACATGCTATAGACTTATCAAATTCAATTAAAGATAAATTCTTTTCATAATTTCTAGTTAAAATTGATTTAATTTATACATTATTTTTTATTTTCTTATTTAATTTATGACTAATAAATTAACTGAATATTTTAGTTTTAATCCAATGGCTCAAATACAAGCAAGAATACAACAAGCTAGATTAGTACAACAACAACGTGAACAACAACAACGAGCAAACCGACAACAAATACGAGCACAAGAACAGCAACAACAACAGCAACAACAACAGCAGCAACAACTACAACAACAACAACAACAACAACAACAACAACAACTACAACAACAACTAGAACAACGAGCACAACGACGAAGACAAGAACGTGCACAACAACAACAACCACAACAACCACAACAACCACAACAACCACAACAACCACAACAACCACAACAACCACAACAACCACAACAACCACAAGTGCAACAGGTACAACCTATTCAACAATCACAATCTTCTCAAGTGTCACAATCACAATCTTCTGAAGTATCACAACCTAGTATAAATAGAGCATCTCGTCAAAGACAACCAAGATCAAGAAGACCGCGTAGATCAAGAAGACAAAATAGAGATAATAATGAAGATACTGAGGAAGTAACTGAAGTTCGTACAAATTATAGATCTAGTAGATCCGGCAGAGCAGGTATAAATGGAAGTAGTGGAGATTCATATCTTAAACAAGTATATGATAATCCAGATATTGTATTAGACTCTTTATTAGGACAAACTACATCTGCACCAGATGTAGAAACAGAAGATAGTGCTCCAAAAGAATCATCAATTGTAAAAATGTATAATAAATTTGATATTACTTTAGATTCAATATTAGAAAAATTAGATACAATTATTGAAAAAATATCAAATTTATCTAAAGATGTATTTAAATTCATGAAAGAATCAATTAAAATAAAACAATTAAAAAAAGTTTTTTTAATATTAATAATGTCTATAGCAATGGCAATTGTTTTTGTTGGAATTAAAATGATTATTTGAAAAGTTATTTTATAAAGTATATATATATTTAGATAATGAGTGAAACTTCTAATAATTCATCAAACAATAATATAAATGAAAGATTAAATAGAGCCGAAGAAAGAGCAAGAAGGGCTGAAGAAAAAGCAGAATCTGCAATTCAAGCATCTTCAAAAAAATTTGTTACTATCGAACCTTTCTTTGATTTAATTATTAAAGCATTTATGTCACTATTGACAGCTATTCTTAAAGGAATAATGTCACCAATTTTATCTATATTGAGAAAGCTTGCAAAAATACTTGTAGATTTCATTTCTGTGAAAATATTATTGCCAATTTTTAAACCTATTGGAAACGTATTAAAAATATTTGTAAGTCCACTAAGACCATTATTTGCATTTATTGGTAAGATCCTAGAATTTATTGTATCAATTATTAGATTTGTTGCAAAAACTATTGATATGATCTTAAGTTTGCCGTTTTTACTTTTAGGCAGTATTGGTCTAATTACATTTCCAGATGATAAAAATACAGATTTTAAAGATCTAAAAGCAGTAAGTAAATTAGGTAGTATGGTTAAAGATGTAAACTTAATATTTACTGACTCTGCATCAAGTGTAAATAAAGTAATTAACAAACCTAATTTAATTATATCTTTAACAGTGGTTGTATTATCAGTAGCATTAATTGCATTATATTTCTTTTATGATCAATTTAATAGTGTTGTAGATGAAGTAGTTAAATTTGCAAGAGCAGTTTTATATAAAGAACAAAAATGATTAATTAAAAATATTTAATTTTTAATATTAATATCAATTAATTTTTTGATATTAATATATTATATTATAATATAAGATTTATATGGATCAAAGAAAGGCAGAAGCAAAAGCAAAATTAAAGAGAGGTTCATCAATATTAAATAAACCTGTTGAACCAGCTACATCAGTAGACTTAAAATCTCAAGGGAAAAAAGCAAAAGCGATTGATGCATCAGTTCAAGTTTTTAGACAATTTGCAATTACAAAAGTACCTATTAAAAAATCAGATTTAAAAAAAGTAGTTGAAACAGCAAATAAATATAATGCTATATTACCTATGGAATCACTTGCAGCATTAAATGTACCAAGTAATCGTAGGAATGTTAGTCAAGTAATTGAATATATTGAACCAAGAGTAACTAACTTTTGGAAGTCACAAAATATGGTACCTGGTCAGGATGATGCTCTATTTAAAATTAAAGTATTAAATCTATGTGTAAAAGTAAAAAAAGGTAAACTTCGATTTGATGATAATGTAGTAAGCAAGACACAACAATTTAATGATTATTTAAGTTTAGTTGAAGGATGTAAATTATATATTTGGAATACAAAAGTAAATGACTGTGCAGCATATAATACTTTACCACCTGATGCACAGAAAGAAAGATATTCAAAAATTTACGAAAGAATATGTAATATTGCAAATGCTCCAATATCAAAACCAGCAGATACAGAAGATAGTGATAAAGAAGGTGATAAAGAAGGTGATAAAGAAAGTGAAGCAGGTGGCGAGGATAGCGAAAGTAAAGGAGAAAGTAATCAAGAAGGTGATGATGCTGGAGCTAGTTCAGAGGGGGGAAGCGACGGTGCAAGTTCAGAGGGGGGAGCAACTCAAACAACCGGTGGAGAAAGTGGTGGTGAATCTACAGAAGGATTTACACAAGACAATATAGATTTTAATAAATTAAGCAATTCTGATTATATTTATATATTTTGTACAGTTTTATTTATTTTCTCATTATTTTTTATATACATAAGATATAGTAAATAATAATGGGTGGAAGTCAAAGTCGTGAACCTGCTATAACAGCAAATGAAAATAAGGTTGCAAGATATACTGAATATCTTAAGGAGGTATGGAATGCCCCATCTTCACAAGAGGTTTGTGAAGATAGATGTATAAAAAAGAAACCAGTATATGGCCCAATGTTTGTTTGGTCAAGGCCTCCAAAGATAATAAAAGTTGTAGTTGGGTATGATTGTGAAGTGTATAAAAAATTTTGTCAAACAATTAATACATTTAATCCTAAAGAGACTACGGCAGTATTAATTGGTAGTTATGAACTTTTAACAGTCGTACCAGCATTTGATCGGGAAGCTCGAGCAATTACAAATTATAAATTATTTTTAATGAATTTTTTGGAAAATGCAGTACCATACAGAAAGATATCACCACAAGGTGTACCAGTTTCGCCAGAAGTAGTTTCATTAATTGATAAATTAGTTGATTTGAAATTTGACGAATTAAGAAAGAAAAATCTAGATACTGATTTTGTAATACAAGCACAAGCAGTTGATTATTATCAAAGGGTATGGATTGGACTACCAACATTAATTGATAAAAAATATGTTGCTTTAGTGAGCTCATTAAATAAATCAATGATATATCATACATTACCTGCTGAATTACGAAAAATACCGGGTGCTAAAATAGAAGGATCAATTCAATTATTTGATACAGTTTTTAACTTTATATATATAAAAATACTTCAACAATTTCTAAGAAAACGTATTATAACAGGACCATTAGATAGAAAACAAGAAATACTATTTTTTAATACTTGTGTAAAAATTATTGATGATAAAGAAATAAATAAAAATCCAGATGATACATTAATTGAAGGTATTGATATAGAAAATTTTACTGATCAGGACTTAAAAAATGATAAAATTTTTGAAGATTTAGATTCATTAAAAGGATGTTGTAAACTATTTTTATTTTTATATAGAAAAAAAAAATGCACCATATATATGACAAAAGATACAACAGAAAAACCAGATATATATACTTTCAGAAAATGTAAAATTTCAGGTTTAGAACCAGTAAATAAACCAATTGAAGAACAGAAAAGATTAAGTGATAATGAAGAAACTAAAGCTGCTGGTGAATCCAGTGCAATTTCTGATGAAAATAGAGCTGTTCTAGATGAAAAAGCAAGAAAAAAGGAAGAAGCTGAAGAAGCTGCTAGAAAAAAAATAGATGAAAGTTTTTCAAATTTGAAAGAACCTTTTGAAAATGAAGTGTTTAAAAAGGTTGAAGATAATTTAAAACTAGTATTAGGATATGTATTAATTGTTATTGTTATTGGTATTATAATTGTTTTATCACCAACACTTTTTAATTTCGGTCATTATGTAGTAACTGAATTATTAATACCATTAATAGTATATATTTTAACAATTATAGCACAAATAGTAACTATACTTGGTAAAAGTGCATTATTAACTGGAGAAGGATTAACTATGTTTGTATTAGGCACAATAAGTTCTATCCTTGGAATGTTACAAATAACTACAGGATTAACCTCTAATTTTATAAAAGATATAATTGTTTCTTTAGGACAATCTCTTGGTATTGTTGGTGTAGTATCAACAAATGTTGCAGCTACTACCCTTGGAGCAGTAGGTACAACTGTAGGTACACTTGGTAAGGTCGGACAAGATGCTACAATTGGTTCATTTAATACCTTAGGTACTACATTAGGTACAATTGGTAGAGTTGGACAAGATGCTACAATTGGTTCATTTAATACCTTAGGTACTACATTAGGTACAATTGGTAAAGTTGGACAAGATGCTACAATTGGTTCATTTAATAGTTTAGGTACTACTATTGGTACAATTGGTAGAGTTGGACAAGATGCTACAATTGGTTCATTCAATAATTTAGGTTCTACTGTTGGAACACTTGGTAGAGTTGGACAAGATGCTACTATTGGTACATTTAATAGTTTAGGTACTACAATAGGTACAATTGGTAAAGTTGGTCAAGATGCTACAATCGGTACATTTAATAGTTTAGGTACTACACTCGGTACATTTGGTAAGTACGGCACTGATGGTACTATAGGATCATTTAACATTGTTGGATCTACAATTGGTACAATGGGTAAAATGGGATTTGATGGTTTAGTTGGGATATACAGTACTGTCATAACAACATCCGGTGTATTAACTAAAATAAGTTATGATGGAATTACAGGAGCATTATTATATTTAATGGATCAATTTACTAACATGGTTAAGATATCTGCTGGTTCTGGATTCACTATAGTTGATATTGTAATAAATTTCTTTAGTTTAGTAGTTAAAATTATAGTAAATGCTGGTTATGGTGTTGGATTATTAGCTCATGATTTTATTGTATTTATAGTTTCTATGTTAGTTAAGGGTCCAACAATATTACTTTCATTTTTAGGAAAAACTGTATTTGAGAATTCCAAAAAATTTTATATGACTATAAATAATATAGAAGAATGAATTTTTTAGAAAATTTTACGAATGATATAAATAAATCTGTAGTAAATGGACTATATATAGGAAAAAATGCTATAAATAATGTTATAGATACAGTTGGATCAACTGCAGAAAAATCCGTATTATCATCTAATACTAGTTTAAATTCAGGACTATCTGATATTAATAAGAATGTAAATAATGTAACTCGAAACATTCAGAATACTATAAATTCTAATATTTATAAAACATTAAATGCAATCAATACAAAAAATGAAAAGTCAATAAAAGATACCACAAAATTAAGTAATAATATTAATGCTGCAATGAATATTTCATCAGCAGTCGTTGATTATGCTGTAGATGACTTAACAAAAAAGAAAAATAATGCTATCCAAAAAATAACAAATGAAATGGATAATATTATAAATACAATTAATAATAAACAAAATAAAACAGTAAATACAGTTTCAACTGAAGTTGACAGTATATTAAATAATATTAATATCAAAAGAAATTCTATTGTAGATACAGTTACATCTGAAATGGATAACATTTTAGATAAGATTAATACTAAACAAAATAATGCAGTAAATACAGTTTCATCTGAGATGGATAATATTCTAGATAAGATTAATACTAAACAAAATAACGCTGTAAATACAGTTACATCTGAAATGGATAATATTATTGATAGAATTAATAATAAGAAAGATCAATTAGTAAACTATGTATCGGTAGAAATTGATAATGTAATTAATAAGATTAAAACAAGAGAAACTACTACTGTAAATCAGATCGCAAGAGAGATTGATAATGTAGTAGAAAAAATTGATAATAGACAAAGATCTGTAATTGATAATTTATCGCGTGATCTAGATAGAGGAATCGTTGGAACAACACGTCAAGCAGATGATGCTGTAAAAGGATATAATAATTTTTTAAACTCAATTTATAGATCATTATTTAATACATTAATTAAACCTTTTGATAAGAAAGCAAGAATGAAATCAAGTGATTATAATTTTTTTAGGATTATTGGTACATTCATTTTATTATTAACCGGATATATATCTAGTTTATTATATGATAAGACTGTTAAAGTAGTAATAACATCATCTGAAAAATTAATTGGATATAAATTAGATGGTCGTAAAATTGGTAAAATACAACCTGTAAAAAGTACTAAATTACCGCTAGTATTAAAAATTATAAAGACTATTCTATCTATATTTGCAACATTACTTGATTTAATATTATTAGTGTTAACTAATCAAACAGACATTTTTGCAAGTATGGTGAAAAGCTTATTAGGAAAATAAACCATATAAAAGTTAAAAAGTCAACTAATTAATTATTTTTAATAATTTATTAAAAATTATTAAAAAATATAATATTTAATATATATATATATTAAATAAATGGAAAATAATATGGCTATTAATCTTTCAAAAAAAGATAAATCTATTTTACAAAAATTAATATACATTACTATAATTTTAATCATTATATTATTAGTTTGTTATGCTATAATTGGAGCCTATATTATGTTTGATAGATATGTTGTACCATCTATAATGGCAGAACATGCATTACCTAAATCCTCTTAAATTGAATATCTAAAACGTGTAATAGTAAGTTGTTGTAATTTAAATGTCATTATCATCATTTAAATCAAATTCTTGAGCATCATTCTGTTGTTCATAGTCATTCTGTTCATATGTTAGATTTGCATTACTATTGCATTTTTCATTTTCATGTAGTAAATAATGAACTATTAATGGTTCATTTCTTCCTAATCTTTGAGCTCTACCAATAACTTGAGTTTCTAATTCTTTTTGCATTTCATGATATATAATAACATCAGTTGCCATTTGTAAATTTAATCCTGAACCATAGTGTTTTGCATTCATCATAACTACATTTATCTTACCACTACTAAAATCATTAATTACGTTATTAATATGACTTACTGCTCCTAATATAGTTGAATATGTAATTTTATTTTTATCAAATTCTTTTATAATATCATTAAATGTCTCATCATATGAACTAAATACTAGAAATTTCCCTTCCTTCTTATTTTTAATAATTTCAATTAAATTAACAATTTTATTTTTTAATTTTTCTTCTTTAACATCTTTTTCAACTTTATTCTTAAAATTATTATCAAGTATATTCATCTTATCAGTTGTAATCTTAATTCTACAAAATGGACATAAATTCTTTACATTAACAATACATTTTAAACAAATAATATTATTACAACAGCTTACTATTACAGGTTTATTACTATTTTCAAAACATATCGGACAATTATCTTCACTGAAGTTATCAATTCTCTCCTTAATATTTTGTAATCTATCTTTTAACTTTTTTATCTTTTCTTCGCTCGATTTTATACTTTCATCCTTAAGTTTTTGATCTACATAATTCTTCTTATTTATGTATTCTAATTTAGCTTGTTCATCTTCTATATCTATTTTTGTTCTCTTTGTTAATATATTAAATATATTATCATTGGTATCAATATTGCAGTTTAACTTTTTTAAGGCTTCTTGAATATTATTTCCATTTATCATATTAATTACATCATTAGGAATTAAATCTCTGACTGCTAATAGTTCTTTTGGTGTTAAACAAATGATTTTTTTAAATATTATATCAGGTAGTTTCATTGATTCACTAACATAAGAATCATTATTTTTTATACTTAATAAATTATGATATGCAGACATACCACCAATTAATTCCCTAATATAATGTCTTCTTACTGTATATAATCCACTTGGGGTTGCAGTTACAAACCAAGCAAAGTTACAACACCAATTAAAATCTGCTGGTAATTTAATTTGTAGTACTTCATCTATAATTATTCGACTATATTTAGTATTTTTAAATTTATCATAATAATCTGAAAACATATTTGCACTACATATGATTGCATCATAATATTGTAAACATTGTTCTTTTTCAATAACTAAAGCCTCACATATATCCTCAATGTAATCATCAAATTCTAAATAATCAATATCTTTACGTTTAGATATAATATAATATTTTAATTTGGATTGTTTAAATGCATCATTCCATTGTGTAGTCAATGAATGAGGTACTAATATCAAATTTGTTTTTAAACATTTTTTACTATCTTTAATATGAATACTACTATATAGTGCAGATGATAGGATCTTATCTGTATCTGGTAGTTGAACTTTATTATTAATTAGTCCGACAATCATTAGTGTCTTACCACTACCTACTTTATCTGCTAATATTCCATAAGATGTATAAATTTTTATGCTTTTTATATCATTTGCTTGTAATCCAAGTGTTTTTAATTGATATGGTGATAGATAAAATCCATCTTCATCATAATCATGACCAATATATCTATCATCTTCTAATTTTCGCATATGAAATATTCCTGTTTTTTGATGTTCTTTTAATTGAATTTTTATGTTTTTTGGTTGTTCTATTTTAGGTAATATACTTGTTAAATTATTCATATATATGGTATTTATATAATAATATTAATATATATTTATATTGTAATATAAAAATGGATGAATCTGAATTAAATCTCACTCTTTGGTTTACCTTCATAGAATAATAATACCATTCGATCATTCATGTCCTTTAAATGTGGATCTCCGTCATAATCTCTTGCTAGAAAAACACTAATACTATTTTTCTTGGCAGTATCCAATATATTTCTTAGCTTTTTACAATGTACCTTTAATAGCTGAGAATTTTTATTATGGAGTAACTCTTTAAGCTCATATTTAAGAATTCCCTTCCATATCCCTTCTTTATAGACAAATGCGTATTTATTATTTAAATTTTCTATTTTAATGGTTTTATTTTCTGGATGATCTTTATGAAAATATATATCTTCTGTTAATTTCATATATGCTTTTTCTATATGATTATTAAGAATAAGATCTTTAAAATACTCACTATCTAAATAATCTAGATTTTCCTTACCAAAATTATTTATTTGAATATTTGTCGTATTATTTAAATGATTAACTGTATGAGTACTAGTATTAATTACACCATTATTTACCTGACCATTATTTAATACCCCAACTTTATTTAATTGTTTATTTGTATTCTTCAAGCTATTTATTAATTTTAATTTTTCTTCATCTTTAAGATCACTATTTATTATTATTTTTATTTTTGATGGCTCAATATTTATTAAAGAACTTAGTAAATCAACTTTTTCATCAACATTAAATTCAGATGTAAGAACTATATTAATTGATTCAATTATATCTAGTTTTAGATCTGAGTTAAGATCGAGTTTATTTGAATTTGAAATTACATCCGATGATGAAGTAGGAATTATGTCAGTTGTACCTTGATATACTACTATTTTTTTTGGCTGACACTTATTTTTTGTATTATGCTCAATTAAATTTTTTTTATATTTAAAGAATTTTTGACACTTTTGACATTGAAATTCAGTTGTAGTATTACATTTATTTTTTTTAGCTTGATGTTTTTCTAGAGTTTTCTTAGTTTTAAACATCTCTGTGCATAATTCACATTTATATATATATAAGTTTGTGTTATCGTTATTATTTATATCCATATTTGTTAATATAATATAAGTTTTATATTATTTTTCCAAAAAGTAAATGAATTTGTCCAAAAGGTAAATTTTTTGTCCAAAAGGTAAATTCATTTGTCCAAAAGGTAAATTTATAAAATCAATAATAGTTCTAAATTTTAGATAATAATAATATCTTTTAATAATTATAATCTAATAAAAATGCTATATACCATTTACCTTTTGGACAAAAAATTTACCTTTTGGAAAAATAATATTTTAAGATATACTTTTATACTAAATAAATTAAATAATAATAAAAACACTTGGCTAATATGCAATCTTACCTTTTGGACAAGGACCCAAAAAGTAAGAGAGTGTGAGTTTTAAAAAAAGTGAAATAAAATATTGAGATTTTTCAAAAAACTGTTTTTCAAAAAAAAGATTTTTTTACAAAATTTTTTCATTTTTTCTCACTTTTTTTACTTTTTTAGCTACTTTTTTAAGAAACATATCCAGAAGATTTAATAAAATTTAATATAGAAATAATTTCATCATAAGTAGGTATTAAGTCATAGTTTTTATGATTTAGATGTATACTATCACCTAAATTTACCATATCTAGTATACTAATTTGTTTACTAATAATAGTTTTTAAAGATAATGTATTAGGAATTTTTACACTAATTTGATTATATTTAATATCTAAATGTAACATTATCATATATAATCCACCTACAGAATATTTAATGAATTTATTTGCTGTATACTTTTGTAATAAATTATCATTATCATCTTTTAGATATTCTGGTATATAAGTTGACGAATAAGTTTGTTGACTTACAATACCTCCACGATCAGAATGTAATTTCTTATTAGATGGTAGAGCTTTTTGTATAGTTTCATCATCATAATCAATCATAATAACATTTAATGTTTTTGGATTATCCCAACCTACATTTGCAATTTTATAATCTGCGTGAAATTCATTATTATCTGCTAACCTTTTTAACAGTATAACATTATTATATAAAAATGTAAATTTATCTATGTTACTTAAATTATTTACAATATTATTTTTATCAAATGTAGCTGTATTATATACTTTTGTAATTGCATAATCAAATACATATTCTTTATTTCCTCTAGATAATACATAATTATCATTATCGTTGTCATTTTCATCTTCAATGTATTTAAATTTACTAAATATAGTCTTTAGTTGACCAAAATAATATATCTTAATTAGATAATCATTATATCTCGCATATTCATCGACTATCTTTGGATTATACATAAAATGTTTTGTAAATAGATCTATATTTCTTTCATAAATTCTTAATATATACTTAGTTGTATCTAATTTATTAAATACATTACTAATTTGATACACTGCAGTAAATGTACCTCTTCCTAAGATTGGCGCATCATTCTTATTAGGATTTTTTTCAACAATTATAAAATTTAAACCTGGATTTGTTTTTCCTCTTATACCAAGTCTTTTATTTTTTTTCCATTTGTTTGATATAATAGGCCATATATTACTAGAATCTCCGCCATGTGTAGGAATATATAAATCAATTTCATCTTCGACTGGTAGATTTAACTTTTTATTTTGTGGTTGTTGTACTGGTTGTTGCACTTGTTGTTGCACTGGTTGTTGCACTTGTTGTTGCACTGGTTGTTGATATGGCGGTGGGATAGGTGGTGTTTTTGGTTCTGGAAATAAGGGTGCTTTTGATGGTGAATTTGATGGTGGAAGTGGTGGTAATACTCTTTTATTTGGTTCAGTAATAAACAATGCTTGAATAAACTTAATCTTAATAAAGCTATCTGTAGAGGGATTATTTATTATTTGTTTTATTGCATCTAGTTTATTACTACAAGGATCTCCACCCTTTTTAAGCGAAAGATATTTTTGTTTGTATTTAAGATATTTCTGTTCATAATTCATTTCAGGTATATATATATATATATAAGTTATAAAATAATAATTTATATATGTTTAATATATTTTTAATATATGTTTTATTTACGATTATATTCTGGTATAGTGTTAAAAAATGTTTTAATTGTACTATAATCTGATACTTCATCATAATTATATGAATCTAATTTTAAGTAACTAATTATTTGATCAATTGTTTCAATTTCTTTAGTATCTCTAATAATTGGTGGACTTATTTGTATATCTAATTTTTTTATTAAATTTATTAATCCTGGAATAGAGAATTTATTATATTGAGAAATTTTTGCAGGCCCAATAGATCCAAGTCTACCAGTAGATTCATTTTTAAAATAATTTGGTACTAAAGTTGGACCAGTACTTGACCAAAAACGTATATTTTCACCACTTGTTTCTAAATTTACATCTGCATGACTAATATTACTTATAGAAAAATAATTATAATCAATGAATTTAACATTCATCTTATTATAACTCTCCCAACCAATACTATTTATATCAAAATTTGTAATAAAACAATTATCATTATATATTTTAATTAACATATCTAAATTATTAATTAAAAATGAGTATTTTTGTTTAGTTGTTAAAGTCGCATTCATTTTATCTAATGAATAATAAGATTTATATATAACATATTGATATACTGAATCAGACTTCGTTTTATGTAATGTACAGTCACCATAATAGTATATTATTGGCATGTACTCAATATATCTATTAAATTCAATTAAAATATTTTTATCACTTGAAGCTCTATAAGTATCATATTCAAAATCATGTAATGTTTTCTTTTTTTCAAATATTTTCATAAGATAATTATTTAACTCATTATTTAATCTTTGTATTTCATAAAATAATGAATAACCTATATATTTATATAGTGGAGATGTTGGTTTATGAGGAGCCTTATACATATCCGGCTTATTAGTAACTATAAAATTCATATACTCGTGTGATATATCCTTACATTTAAATCCAAGTGAATTAGTTGGTCTTTTTGAATGGATAATTCCCCATGTATTATGTATTTCAGCTATGATATCACTTAGTTCTTTGAATCCTCCTTTTAATCCTCCTTTAAAAATAGGTTTAAATGATTCTAAGTTTATGTTTAATCCTTTCCATGACTGATATACTTCAAAGTCTTTTTCTTTTAAACCCTGTGTAATATTTATATTTTTTTTTGAATCTATATATAATACATCATATAAACAAGGTTTACCATGTTTATATCCACCTACATTTATTATTTCACCATATTTTTGTATGTCTTGATTTTTTTGTGTACCTATATTAATATTTTGTATTAAAATACCTTTAGTAAAAGTACATGGAGGTAATTCAAATGTTATATTTTCATTTAATATATCATAAAATCCTTTATGAACCAATATTGTAGTTTTATCATTTTTTGTTAATGGAATTTGTGTACTTAAATAATTAGATAATCTAACTAATAATCTTAATTTATTTTCTAATGGGAATATCATTAATGAGTTGAATATTATATCTATATCATCTTCTAGTTTATTATTAGATTTAAAAAACGATCTATATATAGGTACTAATTCAGAGCTAGCAGATAAATCAAATTGTTGCATTATATTTTGTTATATATATATATAATAAAATATTCATCATAGAATTAAATATAACTTAATAAATTTTTTAATTAATCTTCAATAAATCCATCATCTATATCAATTTTATCAGATATATTAATTGGTTCAATCAAATCATTTAATTTTTCATTTTCAACATTTTTATTTTTTTTATATTCGTATAATTTTGTCCATATATTTCCGGTACTATCAAATGGAACAATCATTATATAACTATCTTTATCTTTCTTAATATCAAAACCATATTGTAATTTAATAATCTTTTTAATAAATGCTGAACTATCTTTATCTTCTAAATCTACAAAATTTCTATGTCTAATTTTACAATTAAACTTATAACATATATTATTATATTCATCATTAAATGCATCTTTAATATCTTCAATGCGAATTTTAAAATCATCGTCAGATACTGTCTTTGATAGATCGTTGATATCAAATCCTAACATATCAATAAATTGTAAAGCAAATTTATGTGTCGTATATATATTTGATGTAATTAAATCAGAATATGCATTCTTTCGATAATTATCATTTTTAATATTTGCTCTAATTATATCCAATTTTTGTTCTGAATTTTGCTTACTTGTGTTTAATATACATCTTAGATTACGATAATGTTTCTTCTTTTGTGGATCATCGTATGTTTGAAATAATTCTTTGGTTTTTTCTTTATCTTCTGATAGATTTTCAATATCAAAACACTTCTTAA
>Ga0114978_10001124_pt1 | contig 22525 bp, 12 predicted proteins | sample S_140212_EF_Meta_FD_87027 | JGI IMG/M metagenome (GOLD analysis project Ga0114978, IMG submission 87027) | Freshwater microbial communities from Lake Simoncouche, Canada to study carbon cycling - S_140212_EF_MetaG | ecosystem: Environmental > Aquatic > Freshwater > Lake | place: Lake...
AGCCGCATCAGGTTTTCGCGTTGAGCCTCCGGGATTTCATCGCCGATCAGCTTGCCATCGCTGTTTCGGTCGAGGCGCTTGAAGACGGCTTCGAGGTCGAAGCCGGGGCGTCCGCCACCGGCGGCACCACGATGGCCATACAGAGAATGCGACTCGCCGGGCTTGGCACCGGGGATGTAGTATTCGACGTAGCCCAAGTGCATCTCGTCGAACGTCTGCGCCCCCCAGCGGACCGTCTTGGTGGCGTCGGGATTTGCCGGGTTCTTGTCGCTGTTGTCGTACCACACAGTGAAGCGAATCGTGTCGCCTGCATGGAGCGACAGCGGCTCGAAATAGCGGTAGAGCAGTTGCCAGTTGAAGTCGTAACGGGGAATGTCCAGCAGCGTCGTCGTCTGGCCGTCGGACTTGGTCACTTCGTACTTGCAAGCCTTGGCGCGCAGGTGCATGTGAGGCAGGAAGCCCGTGACCTGTGCGTCCATCGGGAGTCGCAGGACGGCCTCTTGGCGGTGGTTGTCGGCCCCCGGCGGGATGCTGATGCGGGCATTGACGATCCCTGCGACTCGGACCTCATGCAGCGGAGGCTGTTTCGCGAAAATCAGGCCGATGCGGGTCCTGTCGGTCGTCGCAGTGCCGTTGGGGGTGTAGTGCATCTGAAAGCGAAGTTTCGCTCCTTTCGGGATGCGTTTCGCAAAGCCTTCAGGATAAGCCAGCGTGCTGTTTCCCGGCACGTAGATGCCCCAGAAGCCGCCACGTTCGGCGGCCGCGCCGTCGCCCGGATCGTTGTTGTCCTCGTCAGCACCTGCGACAAACACGAGGACATGGTGGACCACTCCGCGGTCACCGGGTTGGACCTCGATGGCTTGGACCCATTTGTCCTCGGTGAGATCGGTCTCCACGATGATGTTCTGATACGGCATCGTGCCTGTGGCTTTGATCGGCACCGGTTTGGCGAATTGGTAGATCGCGTCCGGTTTGCCGATCAGCCAGCCATCGTCAAATTTCCTCGGCAGCAGAGCATCGCGCCGGTCACCCTCAGGCTTGCCACCGGAAATCCAGGCCAGCAAGTCTTCCTTCTCGGCGGCAGCCAGCGAGCGATCGTTGGCCCAGGGAGTGTGAACTGCTCTGGACGCGGGATCGGGCTTGGATTCAGTGGCGAACCAGGGAGGCATGACGCCGCGATCCACCACCTGCTTGATCATCCCGACGTGAGCCACGACATCGTTGTACGTGTCGAGTGCAAAGGGGGCGACTCCCCCATCACGATGGCACTCGATGCAGTGCTGCTGGACGATTCGAGAAATTCGGTTGTGATAGGTGATGTCGGTCCTGGCAGCGGCAGACGACGGATTTTCGAGCGTGCAACCCGGTGCTTCGGTCGCCGACACCAGCGGCTGCTTGCCGGCTTTGATCGAGGTTAACGCATCGGCCAGATACCGATATCGCGGCGTATCAATCGAGTAGCCGAACCCGTATTGGTCGTCGATCGCGCCGTGATAGACGACTGTCCGTGCCGCGTCAAACACGAGGACGTCGGTCGTCGTGAGTGCCCCGACGGACTGAGCCAATCGACCATCGCGATCGTGGACGTAAACGGCCCGACCTTCGAACTGCCCCGCAGCCGCTTTCATCTCGTCGATCTTGTCGGTGGCGACTGGGTTGACGAGCACCCAGGTCACGTCCTCTCCAGACGATTTCACCATGTCCACCAGCGTGGGTAGATACTTCTTGCTGAGCGGGCAGCTTGTGCTGGTCATGGCCAGCACGACGATGCGCTTCCGGGAGAGTTCGCCAAGCTTGTGCGATTTGCCCGCTAGGTCCGTGAACGAGGTATCCGGCGCGAGGCGACCGATACCATGATCGCCGGGACGGACAGGCTGCGGTCCCTGACGAACGGGAGCCTCTGGCGGCGTCGGCCCGGTGGGAGCCGGAGTCGCAGGTTTCGGCTGGATGAGATCTTTGACCGCGCCGCGGGCAAGGGCTTTTGCCGCCTCCGGCTTGGTGATCTCGCCGTCGCCATCCAGGTCGAGCCGCTTGAAGAACTCGGCCGCCGGCAGTTCATCCTTCGTGATCTTGCCGTCGCCGTTCTTGTCGAGTTGGTCGAACCGCTTCTCGACGGCACCCTGCGCCCAGACGCGCTTGGCGATACCGCCAACCACGACCAGTGCTGCGAAGCTCAATCCGACAATAATCAATGTGCGTTTCATGTTCACAGTCAATTCCCTCGTTTCGAGGCTGTCATCTGGAATATCGGTTGGCGATCGGCGTCACCCATTCGACGCATCAATTCGGCGTCGCCTCGCCGTGCGGATAGCGATAGTCGGCTTTGTCGTTCGTCGAGACCTTCTTTGTGGAACTGTCTCGCAGTGTGTAGAGGAACAGCTTGCCGCCGGCGTGATAGACGATGGCGGCTTCGTCTTTGGTCCAACGCGGATAGGCGAACCACACTTTCTTTGCTTCTTCGTTGGCGAACGGCTTCGCGTTGGTGATGGTTCGCTGTTGCACGTCAATGTCGGCGACGTAGAGCGTGCGTCCGACCATGTCGTACTTGAATCCCGGCTGATATTCGAAGCAGATTTTCTTCTCGCTCGGCGAAATGCTGACCCGATCCAGAATGCCCTTGGTCGCCAGCTCACAATCGATCCGTTCGAATTTCGGTTCACCGCCGACGTGCGGCGTCATTAGGTAGTAGCCGCGACCGAGTTTCGGGTGAGTGGAGCCGACCAGCAGTCTTCCATCCATGACGGACGAATAGACCCAGGAGTGGTAACTCTTGTCGGTGAGGGCGATCTCTTCACCGGGGCGACCGCCAGTCTTGCTCGCCATCACGAAATAGCCGTCGGTCGCCGGGTTCTTGCGATTCCAAACAGGTGTGTTGGAGCCGTCTCGCGTCCAAGTGGGATTGAAGTCGGTATGGGTGCCGTCGGTCAGTTGGTGAAAGCCCGTGCCGTCCGCGTTGATGATGCAGGTTGCGGTGATCCAGTTCGTCACCTCGGAGTCGTCCTTGAGCCGTCGGAAGAAGACGAGCTTGTCACCAGTCTTGGACCACGACGGCTTGAAGTCCCAGTGACCGGTCGTAAGCGCTTTGTCCTCCGGTGTGCCCAGCACATTGACGTGCAGCTCGCCGTTCATGTAGTAGGATGCCCGATGGCCATCCCCGGCCTGACACGTGAGTACGGAGAACGCTGCGTTAAGGAATACAATGCCCGCGAGCACACAGACCAGACGCTGCGTTCGGTTTGTGGCTCCTCGACTTGAGCAAGTCTTCATGTTGAGTGGCTCTCTATTGTGATTCGGGGGTGACGAATGGACGGTACAGAAGTGGCATCCGCTTTCATGGTTTGTTCTGTCCCGCCCAGAGAGCCTTGAGCTCTGCCTCTGTCACGAAGCCATCCTTGTCGGCGTCGAGGCGGTCGAACACCCCACCGGGAAGTTCGTCGCGTCCCAGCTTGCCGTCGCCGTTCTTATCACGTTGCTTGAACTGGCTGGTCGCCCCAGCAGCAGCGGGGCCGCCTTCGCCGGGCATTCCGGCGCGACCGGAGGCGATGCCGGCAGACTCATTAGCGAGGGCGCGGAAGGTGCCGTAGGTCGGCGCTTTGTAGAGTTCCGTTTGCACCATGAAGATGGCGAAGAAGTTGTTCTTCCGGTCGAGCCAGAACTGTGTGCCGTTCGCGCCGCCCCAGGAGTAGCCGCCCTCGCCATCGACGGCTCCGCCGAGGCCGTATTTCTGGCCGCTCCCTTGGAGATGATTCTGGAACATGAGGTCCACGGTTTCGGGTTTCAGGATGTTCGCACCATCAAGTTCGCCGTGATTCATGATCATGCGACAGAACCGCTCGTAGTCCGCAGCGGTGCTGCACAATCCCTGACCGCCCATGAAGAGCGTCGGCTTCGTCGTGACCTGTGCCGCTTCGCGTCCGCGCGTGAGCGTGCCGGGCTGTCGCTGCGTGTAGAGCTGCGCGATGCGGCTGACGTTTTCGCGGTGTACCCAAAAATCGGTGTCGTTCATCTTCAGCGGACCGAGCACGCGCTCTTTGAGGAACTCGTCCAGCGGCTTTCCGGACACGGCCTCGACGTAGCGGCCGAGCACATCAATACTCGTGCCGTAGGAGTAACCTTCACCCGGATGAAACTTCAGCGGCTGTTTTGACAAGGCGGTGGAAAAGGATTCCAGCGTCGTCGATGCGTCGCGTTTGGGCATTCCCGAGAACGGGGCCTGTCCCGGCAGGTTGTAGTACAGGCCGCTGCTGTGGCTCATCAACATCCGCGGCGTGATCGCGTGTTTCGCAGGAACCAGTTTGCCGTCCTCCAGCACCTTCGGCTCGGCCCATTCGGGAAGATGCTTCGAGATCGGCTCATCGAGCGTGAACTTGCCATCGTCCAGCAATGTGAGTGCGGCGACGGTGACCACGGGCTTGCTCATGCTTTGCAGACGGAAGATCGCATCCTTGGGCATCGGCGTCATGGCCTCGATGTCCTGCATGCCGAACGCCTCGAAGTATCCGCGCTGTCCGTTGTGCTGAATCAGCCCGATCACGCCGGAGACTTCCTTGTTCGCCACCGACTGCTGCATCGCGATGTCGAGTTTCGCGAGAACGCTCGGCTTCAATCCCGCGGCTGCCGCTTCATCACCATGCGTCCGAGGTTTGAAATCGCCTTGAGACGCTACGGATGGCGTTGTTGGTGCGATGGAAGGCACCGCAGGCTGACCGCGTCCCGTCGTCTTGATCGCTGCGGCTTCCTCTGGTGACAAAGCACCGTCGCCGTCCTTGTCGTAGCGCTTAAAGAGATTTGGATACGGCAGCTCGTCGGCACTGAGTTTGCCGTCGCCATTCTTGTCGAGTTGCCTGAAACGAACCTCCTGATCTCGTGAAGCATCCTGCGCTTGAGTGGCAGGTTGGCCGAAAGGAGAGCAAATAAATGCCAGAAGTATCGCGAGGGACAAATTGGGCTTCATGGTTTCTCCTGCTTCGGCAGCGCCTGGTTGCGGCGGGCGGCGTAGTAGGCCTGGATTTCCTCTCGCGTCGCAAAGCCGTCGTTGTCTTTGTCGATCTCCTGGAAGATCGCCGGCTGAGGAAACTCCTCGCGCGAAAGTTTGCCGTCGCCGTTCTTGTCGGCGGCTTTGAGTGCCGCTTGCATGCGATTGCCTGCCGCAGGCGTTCCTTTGTTCGCAGCGCCGCCTTGCGTTCGCGCGTCCTGGCGAACCCATTGAGCGGGCTGGGTGCCCTTCTCCCACTCGGCGAAAGCAGCTTGAAGTTCCTTCAATTTGTGAGGCTGCGCGGCGGCAAGATCGTTTCGCTCGCCGATATCGTCCTTGAGGTTGAACAACATCGGCGGCTCATTTCGCGTATCAACCAGCTTCCAGTCGCCGACGCGGGCCGCGTGCTGCTGACCCGCGCGCCAGAAAAGCTGCTCGTGCGGTCGCGTTCTGACTTCGCCCAGCAGATGCGGCAAGAGATTTACGCCATCGAGCGGTTTGTCCTCAGGCCGCGAAATGCCGCACGCGGCGAGCGCGGTGGCGTGGACATCGAAGCCCATGACCGGCTGTTTGAATTCGGTGCCCGCGGGCAATTTGCCCTTCCATTGCATCAGGAAAGGCACGCGGATGCCGCCCTCGTAGAACTGCGCCTTGAAACCGCGCAGGGGCGTATTGAGCGATGAGTTGTCCGACGTGGGACCGCCGTTGTCGCTGTAGAAAAAGACGAGTGTGTTTTCCTCCTGGCCCTGCTCACGCACCTTCGCCATGACGCGACCAATCGTCGTATCGAGCGCGGTCAACATGCCGGCGAACGTCTTCCGCTTGCCAGTGAGATTGGGGAAGCGCTCCTGGTACGCGTTTGCATCCAGCGGCGAATGCACCGCGTTGAACGGCAAGTAGAGGAGGAAAGGCTTGTCTTTGCTGCGGTCGAGAAACGCGACGGCCTCATCCGCGAACTCGTCGGTGAGATACTTCGTCGGCTTTACCGGCACGCCATTGCGAACGATCGGATCATTGTCCGCCTTGCTCGGAAGGTAGCCGTGCGCACCGCTCAGGAAGCCGTAGTGGTAATCGAATCCGCGCTCATGCGGACGCAACCCTTCTTTGAAACCGATGTGCCACTTGCCAATCATGCCCGTCGCGTATCCGGCGGTCTTCAGCTTCTCAGCGAGTGACGGCACGCTGCGGGGCATCCCGAAGTTCGGATCCGCGAAACGTTCCGGCCCGGAGTTATGCTCGAAGCCGAACCGATGCTGGTACATCCCGCTCATCAACCCCGCCCTCGAAGGCGAGCATACGCTGTGAGTGGCGTAACCATCCGTGAACCGCACGCCATGCTGTGCGATTGAGTCGATGTGCGGCGTGGGGATGTCTTTGCAGCCGTTGACCCCGATGTCGGCGTAACCGAGATCATCGGCGAGAAAGATGATGATGTTCGGCTGCTTTGGCTCGTCAGCAAAGACGATCTGGCCACAAAGAGTGGCAAGCGTGGCCGCGAGCAGTCGTGAAAGGATCTGGTTCGGTTGCATATTGCTCTTCCCGCAAAGGGTTTGGCTATTCCGCTGCTCGACTTTGGTTCGCGAGAAACTTCATGATCTTCTCGGTAGACGGGTCGTTGGCGATGCCAATGTTATAAGCCAGGGAATGGTGTGTCCGGTCTTTGGCCTCGAAGACCTGGGCCGAGTAACCGTGTTCCTTCAGTTTGGCGGCAAAGCGATGATTCTCCTCGTCATGATGTTTTCGGCCCGACACGAAGATCAGCAGCATTGGTGGGATCTTCTTGCCGGGGCTGACGTGCAACATGGCTGAAGCGGCAATCCAGTCGTCCCGATTGTCTCGAAACGCGTCGTGATATTGCTGCGGCGCGTTCTTGCCGAGTTGATCCATGATGGCGGGGACGTCGAACGAGCCGATATCCAACACGACCGTTCCCCGAATGATGTCGAGCGACTTCTGGTAGTGCTTCAGAAAGGTGTCGTTCGTGGACACCATGCTGACAAGCTGTCCGCCCGCCGAGTCGCCGATCAGGAACAACTGGTCGGGGTCGCCCCCGTACTTCGCCACGTTGTCGTGAAGAAAGGCGAGCGCGGCGGCGGTATCGTATCCCTGAGCCGGCAACTTGTGCTGGGGCGCGAGTCGATAGTTGACGCTGACGAACACAAATCCTCGCGTCACGAAGAAATCCGGCTTCATGACCGAGAGCAGCGGGTGCGCCTTATCGCCGCTCACAAACCCTCCCCCGTGCGACCAGACCAGAACGGGGCGTTTCTTGTCGGTTCCAGGGGAATAGACATTGAGGCTCAGTGACTTGGGCTCTATCCCCTCCATCGTCGTGAATGAAATGTCGAGGAACTCCTTGCGGGGGACCGCGAAGGCAATCTCACCTGGCACGATTCCCTGCGGAAGTTCATCCACTGGCGACAAATCCAGCGTCTTCTCACTCTTGATCAGTAGCTTTCGTTTTTCCTCGGCAGAGACGGCATTCCAATTCTTGCTGAGCGTGCGAGCGGCCGACAGCAGTTCACTCAGCACACGTTCATTCTGCTTCTGGATCGCGACATCTCGGGCACGAGCGAATCGAAAGCGCAGCACGGCCTCGGCGTCCGGAGCCAATTGGCCCCACGCATATGCCGAGAGCGTCATTGCACCCACGACAAGGAAGATTCTAGTTTTCATGCGAACACCAAACATGTAACCTCATTGTCAGTGCGGGGGGCTTCATCATCGCGGCGCTGTGCTTCAAGGTGCGGGTGTGCTGTTCCCTTTTGAGGAAGATCCATCGTTCGGCTTTTTCGGGTGCTTCTGAAAAAACTCCCACATCAGATCGTTCGCCGAGATGTCCATCGTGGATGGGCCGAGCATCGCGACGATCGGCTTCAGCCCAGGCCAGGTGTGGCCGCCACCTTCGATTTCGATGAGCACGACTTCGGAGCCGTCCTTGCCGCCGCTCCACGTCTTGCGAGTGGATTTCATGCCATCGTCGGCCTTGTCGGGTAGCGCGACGATCTCGGGTTCGGGTTTGCAACCGTTGGCCTTCACCCAGTTCTGGATCGAATGATCCACCGATCGGAACTCGGTCACGCCCCTGCCGCTCAGCGGTCCTTTGCCGAAGCCCCCCTTGAAGGGCGCGAACTCATCCGCCGTACCGTGAAAGTGCATGACGGAAACGGGGCGCGTCGGACGGCAGGCTTCCATCATCAACGGACCGCCGACGGGAGCAATGGCCGCGATGCGGTCGGACAGTTCCGACGCGACGTAGTAAGCCATGATGCCGCCATTGGAGAGGCCGGTTGCAAACACTCGGTTCGTGTCCACGTTCGCGACCGTGGCCAAGTCATCCAGCAAAGCACGGGTGAAGCCCACATCATCAAGTTTGTTCTGCATCGCGTAGCCACAGCAGTCGCCGCCATTGAACGTGAGCATTGCGTTCTCCAATCGCCCACTACCGAATGGATAGACGACGATGAAGCCGGCTTCGTCTGCTTTCGCGTTCATCCCGGTGAGCCGAATCATGCTCTCGGGATTTCCTCCGCCGCCGTGAAACACCACGACCACCGGAGTGGGATGATAAGCGTCGTATTTCCTCGGCAGATACACACGGTAGCGGCGTTCCGTGTCGCCCACTTTGATCGACCGCAGATGGTCGCCCGAACCCAGCTTTCCAGCTGTGAAGGCCGGGGGGGTTGCTTCTCGCACAAGTTGTGATCGAAATTCGTCGAAGCTCACGTCACCGTCGCCGTTTTTGTCAGCCCCATCCAGTCGCGTCTTCATCTGAGGAAGTCGGTTCACTTCATCCTTCGACAATTTGCCGTCCTTGTTGGAGTCGAGTTTCCGAAAGCCCTCTTCCAGACGACTCCCGTCCTGAGCCATGACGATGCGCCACACCGCCATCGTCGCGATGACCGCGATCAGTGTCAGGAAGCAGACTCGGGACTTCAGTATTGATTTCATGGCTGATGTTTCTTTGGGATCAGAGCATTAAGGGGGAATCAAGCGAGGATGCCTTCGGCCACGCGGCCCTTCACATCGGTCAGCCGCATGTCGCGGCCGGCGTGGCGGAAGGTGAGACGTTCGTGATCGAGGCCGAGCAGGTGCAGGATCGTGGCGTGCCAGTCGTGGATGTGGACTTTGTTCTCGACGGCTTCGTAGCCGAAGTCGTCGGTGGCTCCGTAGCGAAGTCCTCCTTTGACTCCGCCGCCGGCCATCCAGGTCGTGTAGCCCGTGTGGTTGTGGTCGCGGCCGTCGGCGATCTGGGCATACGGCGTCCGACCGAACTCGCCGCCCCACAGGACGAGCGTATCCTTCAGCAGACCGCGTTCCGCGAGGTCGGCCAGTAAACCGGCGATTGGCTTGTCGGTCGCTCCAGCATGCTTGCCGTGGTCTTCCTTCAAGTTGCGGTGCTGGTCCCAACCGCCGTGGCAGACTTCCACGAAGCGCACGCCGGCCTCCAGGAGTCGCCGGGCGACGAGGCACTGTCGGCCGAAGTCGTCGGTCTCCGCGTTGCCGATGCCGTACAGCGCTTGCGTCGCGGAGGACTCACGACTCAGGTCGATCACCGGCGGGAGCTCCCCCTGCATCCGGTAGGCGAGTTCGTGAGCCTCGGTCAGTCCTTCGATGAACGGGTTGTGGCGATCCTGCTCCTGAGCGGACGCATTCAGCGAACGAATGAACGCCAACTGTTCTTCCTGCGTCGTCTGGGAGCGCGGGCTCTTCAGGTTGGCGACCTGGGCGCGGGCGATGGATTGCCGGTTCGAGCCGATCTTCGTTCCCTGATACGTGGCCGGCAGAAACGCGCTGCCGTAGTTCGTCGACCCGCCGACGTTGGGCGGAGCGCTAATCGTGATGAAGCCGGGAAGGTTCGCGTTCTCCGTGCCTAGGCCGTAGAGCACCCACGCCCCCATTGATGGTCGGGGGGACGTCGAGATGCCGGTGTGCATCTGGATGAACGCCGGCGGGTGGGCCGGAATGTCGGTCTGCATGCTGTTGATCAGGCAGAGCTTGTCCGCGTGCGGTCGGAGTTCGGGGTACAGATCGGAAATCCACAGCCCGGACTCGCCTCCCTGTCGGAACTCCCAGGGCGACGGCATCAGTTTGCCATTGGGGACTTTCCCTTTGCCGATGGACTGGCCCGCCCGTTTGGCCAGCTCGGGCTTGTAGTCGAACGTGTCGACATGCGACGGCCCCCCTTCCATGCAGAGCATCAGCACGCGCTTGGCGCGGGCCTCGAAGTGGGGTGGTTTCACGGCGAGCGGCGATTCGGCCGCCGCGTTGGTGCGCTGGGTCATCGCTGCGAAGGCGACCGATCCGAAGCCGTAGCTTACGCTGCGCAGGAACGAACGCCGTGACGCGAATGAAATGTCTGAATGGAACATGAAGAGTGATCCTATTTCCTGACCAGGAATTCGCCGCTGGCCCACAGGCTTTGACAGAACGCGGTCCACGCCGCGACTTCGGGGCCGCCCGCCGAACGACCGTCGCTCTTGGCCTTGTCTCGATAGCGGTCGAGGAACGCGAGCGCCCCGTTCCGCTCGGTATCGGTCGGAGACCGGCCAAACCAGCGCTGGTACGCCAGGTCGATCCGATCCACCGGTTCGCTGGCTTCCTTCATCAACCGCTGAGCGGCCGTGTTAGCGAGTCCAAGAACATAGGGGCTGTTGAGCAGATACAGAGACTGCGATGGCACGGTCGTCTCGGAGCGCTGGCCGGTGACAACACTGCCGTCGACACCATCGAACTCTACGAGGGATTCGAAGACCCGTCCGCGAATCGCCGGCAGGTACACCGACCGGCAATTGAACTTCTGCTCGCTGAGTTGCCCGCCCCGCTCCAGTCCACCGGTGTAACCTTCGCCACCGTTCGCCACGGCCGATCCGACCGGGGGTTTCAAGTCGAGCTTGCCCGCCGTCGCCAGCATCGCATCGCGGATGGCCTCGGCATCGAGGCGTCGCGGCGACATCCGCCACAGCCAGACGTTCTCGGGGTCTTTCTCGAAGTTCGCTTCGACGAACGTGGCATCCAGGCGGTAGACCCGGCTGAGGACAAGACTGCGGATCAAGCGCTTCAACGACCAGCCGTCTTCGACAAATGTCGCCGCCAAGTGATCGAGCAATTCGGGATGACTGGGAGTCTGGCCGGAGACGCCGAAGTTGTCCGGGGTTGGCACCAACCCCCTGCCGAAGAGATTGAGCCAGACGCGGTTGACGAATACACGGGCTGTCAGCGGGTTATCGACCGACGCAATCCAGTCCGCCAGTTCCAGCCGCCCACTGCCCGACGACACCGTGGGCGTGGCAGCACCGCAGAGCACCTGCACGAACCCGCGCGGCACATTTGCTCCCGGTTTCTCGACCTCGCCCCGGATGAAAAGTTCCGAGTCCTTTGCAACGGTGCGATCACGAACCCCCATCGCCAGCACCTTGGGCGTGCCGTCAGCTTGATACGCCTTGAGTTTGGCCTCCAGCGTGTTGAGCAGGATGCCGTTCTGCACGAACTCCAAAGACGCGAATTGCTTGTTCTTCGCGAGTTCAGCCCGCTTGGCACGGAGGTCGGTGATCTGCTTTTCCAGCCGTTCCCGCTCGGCCGAGGTGAGTGGGGGCGTGCCAGCAGTCATCCCCGTGGCGTTTGGAAGCGTCAGCAGTTCGGATGGGTTGTTGTTCTGAATGACGGGGATCGTGCCGTAGAGCGTTTCTGTGCTGCGGAAGATCCCCGCCAGCGCGTAGTAATCGGTCTGAGGGATCGGATCGAACTTGTGGTCATGGCAGCGGGCACAGGCGACCGTCATCCCCAGGAAGGCTTGGCTGACGGCATCGATCTGTTCGTCGGCGAGGTCCATCTCGAACTGCCGCTTGTTGCGTTCGATGTGTGACTTTGGCCCGAGGGCCAGGAACCCCGTGGCCACGGTTTGCTCGGAACGCTGGATGTCATCCTTCGCGGGCAGCAGATCGCCGGCGAGTTGCTCGCGGATGAACTGGTTGAAGGGCACGTCCGCGTTGAACGAATCGATCACGTAGTCGCGATAGCGCCACGCGTGCGGGTAACTGAAACTGGTTTCCTTGCCGCTCGATTCGGCGTAGCGGGCGACGTCCAGCCAATGCCGGCCCCAGCGCTCCCCGAAATGGGACGAGTCGAGCAACCGATCGACGGTGGACTCCAGAGTCCGCTGCGGAGAATCTTTCCAGTCCTGGACGAATATCCGCACTTCTTCCGGCGTGGCCGGCAACCCGATCAGGTCGAAGTACAACCGGCGCACCAGCGTGTACGGTTCCGCATCGGCGACGACTTCGACGCCATTCTTTTCCTGCGCCGCCCGGACGAAGCGGTCGACGTCAGTCAGTGGCCAGGTTTCGTGCTTGATCGGCGGGAGCGCTGGCTTGACCGGTCGCTGAAACGCCCAAAATTGTCGGCCCTTTTCGATGTCGATGGCGGACGGGGATTTGGCCGCGACCCCATCTCGCGGGTCGACGGCTCCAGTCTCGATCCAGGTGACGAAGTCGGCGATCTGTTCCTCGGTTAGTTTCTTCTTGGGCGGCATCTCCAATCCGTCTTCGTGGCGGATCGCTGCAAGCAGCAGGCTCGCCTTGAGATCGCCAGGGACGACGGCCGGACCGGAATCGCCTCCTTTTCGAATCCCTTCACGCGTATCGAGTGCCAGGCCCCCTTTGATCTCCTTCGCATCGGCCGCATGACAGGCATAGCACTGGGCGACCAGTACGGGACGGATCTTCTTCTCGAAATGGGAGAGTTGCGCCGGTGTGGATACCGAACCAGGCTTGGCCCTTGCGGACCCATCCGAGGGCTTGAGCTTTTCCTCTGGTGATTCGGACATGGGACGGCGAGGCGCGTTCGGCTGTGGCTGGCCGGCGGGCTGTTGCCGCTGCAGCGTTGTGACCTTGCGATATTCATCGAGCGTCAACGTGCCATTCCCATCCGCGTCCAGCCGTTTGAAAAACTGAGCCAGGGACTGGGGGTTGTCCCGGAAGATCGCGACTGACTCCTTAAGTTTGCCGACTTCGGTCTCGGTCAGCAGACCATCCTGGTCGGCATCGAGAAACTTGAAGGCCGCATCGGGATCGGCGCGGCGAGCCGCTCCTGTGGGTGGCTTGGGCTGCTCGGTCGGCGCATCAGCCTTTGCGACAGGTTTCGTGGTGGATTTCTCGGCGGGTGACTCAGCGGTGGCAACGGCAGACTCAGACTTTCCTTGCAGATGCTTCTGGAAGAACGCCAGTTCCAGGTTCGTCGCTTCCTCAAAGCCTTCGCGATAGATGCCGTAGTGCGTGATCCCCTTGATGACGTGGTATTCCACCGGGACGCCGTTCTCCTTCAGGATCGCAGCGAACTTCTCGCCATTCTCCTTGGGGTTGGACAGCTCTTCCTTCTCGGCATCGACGAAGATCATCGGCACTCGAATCCGTCCAACGACCTCCAGCTTCTCGCCGAAGCCGACGTTTCGCGCGGGATTACGCCGCATGTTTTCATAGCGTTCCATCTTGCCGCCGAGCTTGCCGGTCTCCATCGGCACCGGTTCGATCTCACCGCGGGCCTGCTGCGTGAGCAGTGCAAACCCCGCCTTGTCCGCTTGGGGACCGATTCCTAATCCCGAGACCTGTGCCGCCGCGCATTTCACGCGAGGATCGATGGCGGCCATCAACGTCACTAAGCCACCACCGTAGCTGCTGCCGAACAGACCGATCCGATTGGCATCGACCTCCGCTTCACCTTGCAGGTACGAGATCGCCGCACGGATGTCGTAGGTCTGATCCATCAGATTCATCTGCCAGCGGATCGGCTTACCTTTGACCGTGACGACACCATCCGCATCCGGGCCGGACACCTTCTCGGTGACTAGAATCTCCGCGTCGCTCTCGCCCCAGCCGCGATAATCGAAGCCGAGGCAGATGAATCCGTTCTTCGCGAGGATCGGACCCAACCGAGTCGGCAGCCCCTTCTTGGTCCCACCGGTTCCGGCGCAGAACACGATGGCCGGCAGTTTCTCGCCTGGCTTTCGACTCTTGGGGAGATAGAGGTCTCCCGCCATTTTGACGCCATGACTCCAGATGGTGACCGGTCGTCGCTCGACGTCATCGGGAGTCGGGGCGGCGTCGGTCGGTTCCGCCGCGACAGGCTTCGTCGCTGTGGCATTGCCAGTCGTACGTTGTCCGGCCGCCGGACGCGGGTTCTTCGCAAACCACGCCTGAAGCTCCTTCAGAGTGGCAAGACCGTCGCCATCCGCGTCGACTTTCGAGAAGTTGTCGGGATTCCAGAACTCTTCCCGGCTGAGTTGACCGTCGCCGTTCTTGTCGGCTTTGGTGAACCAAGGTGGACGCTGGCCAGCCGGTGTTGCTGTTTTCTCCGCTTCCTCGGCCGCGATGACCGGAATCGCCGCGAGGCACAAGACAAGCGGGGCGAGCATTCGCAGATGAGCGATCATTGTGGTTTTGTCTCCAGAGTCTTGATCCAGCGTTCGGCGGCGGGGCCGAACCAGTTCGTCATCAATTCCCGCCGCTTGTCCGGCTGCGTCTCACGGGTGAGCAATCGGAACGGCTCGGTGAGATGCCCTTCGGGGCGGTATTTCGATTCGTCGGGAGTCCGCGAGTCGACGAGCGTAAAGGTCACGGTCGAGGTGCCTTGCTGGGGAATCTCGCGTTCGATCACCAGCCGTCGCACGGCTTTGGTTTCCCGGTCCACTTCGATGGTCGCCTTTCGCAGCCAACCCCCATGCCACCGTCGCTTGGGTATGACCGTGATCAGGTCCGTGGCCCTAGATCCCGCCTGGTGCTCCAAGGTGCAGTGCTTCAGGAAGTTTTGCAGCAACGTCTCCAGATTCAGCGTGTAGAGGTCGCTGATGTATTGCAGCGGAAGGCCGAGCTCATCCTGGTCGACAATGATCGCCCGACGTGGTCCCAGCGTCAGCCAGATCGCTCCTTCGGCGTCGAGTCCCCAATACCACCGGCGCTCACCACGATTCATTTCGACGTAGAAGCGGTCTCCCTGGGTGGCGACTCGCACATCGCGTGGGGGAGTAAACCCCGCATCCGTCGCCGCCGGTCGCTCGGTTTGAACGATGTAAACTCGCTCAACCGGTTCCGCATGGGTCTCCATCGCCGCCCGCACGATGGTGGCGGCGTTGGCGAGCGCACGGTTTTCCCAGCGACCCATCACGAAGGCCACCACCACGGCAGCCACGACCGCCACGCCTCCGACCGATTGCCAGAATCGCCGCGAACCGCGCGGGAGCCGTAAAACCGTGGTGGAAGTTGTCGCTGGCTGTGCCTCAACAACACTCGGTGGTTGTTCCGCAACGAGGTCCACCAACGCTGTCAGAGATTCCGCCCCCACTTCTTCCGACAGCAGGGAATCCAGGAGCAATTGATCGACGACCAACTCGGCGTGCTTGGAATCAGATCGCAGAAGCTGATTCAGTTCTGCTGCGTCTGTTGAGGACAGCTCCCCGTCGATCAGTTGCGTGATCAGAAGCCTTGTTCGCTCATCTGGGCTGGGCTGATGGTTCACGACGACTCACCTCCCATCGCCAGTTGCCCTTCAATACAGGCCTGCAGTGCGGTACGAATTCGGTACAGGGCTTGTCGAACTGAACCCGCAGGCCGGCCGATGGACTCGGCAATCAACTCGATGGTTTGCCCGCCGGCGTAGCGGAGGTCGATCAATTGCCGCTGCGGAGGCGGAAGCTGCTGCAGACAGTGGTCAAGTGCCGCGCGTCGCTGATCCAATTGCTCCAGCTTGCTGGCGGCAATCTCGGCCAGTTGCTCCAGAATCGCGTCGTCGAACACGAGCCGCTCGCGTCCGAGCTTCCGGACGTGGTTCAGCACCTTGAATCGAGCAATCTGACTGGCCCACGCCCAGAAGTCCGTCCCTGGCTGGAACTCGTCGGCCTTCTCCCACAGGACCGCATTGATCTCCTGCAGGATGTCATCGACATCGCCGGATCGGACGAGCAAACAGCGCACGAATCCCCGCAGGCGCGACTGATGCCGCGCGATCTCCTGCACCACCTGATTCCGGATTCCATCGCTCAAGACAAGAACCTCCACAGGGCTAATGTCGGCAACCCTGTGGGTGTCACCAAGGACTTACAAGAATTTCTGCATGGTCCCGGTGAACGAGATCCAGCAAGGGTTGGCGAGCTTTTCGCAACGCATTGCTATCATAGCAGTTACCTCTCCCGACAGCGGCTTATATCGCCACTCCACCCGGGACGCGACCGGCCACCTTCAGGAGGTCAGCCTTCACGTAGACGATCTGGTGCTCGCGGTGCCATTCGCTGGGGAAGAAGTTTCTCACGCGGTTGGCCTGGAATCGAACGGGGCAGTCGATGAAGCGGTTCTGGTCGGCGCGGGTGTAGTACCAGAACGAATTCGAGTTCCAGAACGAGACGTGCGTCGGGTCTTGGAACGCCCCGCGGCCGTCGGTGCTGGGGGTCTGCGACATCAGCCAGCCCTGCGGGGCCAGGCAGCGATGGATCTCTTGCATCGTGCGGATCGGATCGCAAAGGTCAGCCCCGAAACTGTCAGGCCACCGGAGCGGGCCGGCAGAGACAGCAATTCATCAAGCCGCAAGTGTTGGCGGTTTGATCGACCGATGGATCCAAGATGTGAGCGTATGAATCTGGACTTGTCATTGAACGCGCGATGTCGCAACGGAACAGTGACCGCTTTTCATCCGTCTGTCGATGATCGACGGAAATCAAAAAACCGTAAATCATTGATGTTAAATGACTTGCGGATCAAGCTCCCCGACTAGGGCTCGAACCTAGGACCTAGCGGTTAACAGCCGCTCGCTCTACCTATTGAGCTATCGGGGAATTTTGTCGTGCGGGACATGTGATATTGAATTCGCCATTCTGTTGCAAGTCCAGCTGGTCGAGAAAAACAAGATCTTTTGACCGCGGCACGTTCTGTCGGTCAGAATTGACTGCTGACAGTCGTCAAAAACTTGATTTTCATCCTCTTTTTCGGAATTTGTCGCGGCCGTCACCCCGGTTCTCTCCTTTTTGGAATCCTGGGTCGGCAGACGCTTCTCAGGATCCTGCTGGTTTTGGTACTTTGAGCGACATGAAAAATTCCTTGCAACTCTTGGTGGATGGTGACAACGCCGCAGTCGCTGCGGTCATCGAGTGGCTGGCATCTCTCGGATTTCGTGATTCGGCCGGGGCTGCGGTGCGGTTGAAAGCACTTTTGCAGACCGGGACTGCCAGCGAATGCCTGGATCGCTTGCTGCTTCTACTGGCCGAAATGGACGATGCGGACGAATTGCTGGTCGATTTTGAGCGATTTGTGCTGCGGTCGGGCGATCCTGGCGAACTTTCGTCGTTTCTGGTTGACAACCCGCGCGCGCTGGAAATGTTGATCAAACTGTTTGTCGGAAGTCGTTATCTCACGGAAACGCTCCTCCGCAATCCGATGGCCCTGCGGCAATTGATACAACACCGGCTGATGGCCGACCTGAAAAGTCGCGAAGAGTTCATCGAGGGGGGGCTGGCTGCGGCGGAATTAGAAACCACCTTTCCGGGTAAACTGGATGCACTCAGGCGATACCAGCGATCCGAATTACTGCGGATTGGTGCCTGTGATTCGTTTGGAAGGTTCGATTTTCGGTCGGCGACGGTGCAGTTAAGCCTGCTGGCGGATGGCTTGATTGAAGCCTGTCTCCGATTGGTAGCGACCGATCTTGGGATGGATGCGGCTGAGTTTTCGGTGCTGGCGCTGGGGAAACTGGGGGGAGAAGAGTTAAATTACAGCTCGGATATCGACCTGATTTTCCTGACTCTGTCTCAACGGGTGGGGGTCGGGTCTCGGCAGGCAGGGGCGGGGCCTCAACGGGTGGGGGTCGGGCCTCAGCCGGCAGGGGTGGGCTCAGCCGAGACCGGTTCCAGCGAGAAAAAGCGGGCTGGCGAGGGGGGGGCACCGATTGCAGCACCGGGAAGAGCTTCGCTGACGACGCTGGCTCAGCGATTAATTAAGGCTTTGCAGGATGCCACGGGTGAAGGGTTTTTGTATCGCGTTGACATGCGATTGCGGCCTTGGGGGCGTGCGGGTGAGCTGGTGGTTCCTGTTCCCGTTTATTTGGACTACCTGCGGTCACAGGCGGAGCTTTGGGAAAAACAGGCGTTGTTGAAAGGGCGGGTGGTTGCGGGGAATTTTGCGATCGGACAAAGCCTTTTAAACCATGCCGCACCGCTCATTTTTGGCAACGATCCGCAAGCGGTTTGTGTGAGTATTCGATCGGCGAAGAACCAGATCGAGGCGCAACTGGAGCGACGGGGGCGGGCGTTTGGCGAGGTCAAATCGGGGAACGGTTCGATCCGGGATGTCGAGTTCGTTGTGCAGTCTTTACAGTTGATTCATGGACAGCGGGTTCCGCAGATTCGGTCTGCGAACACGCTGGATGGACTGATCCGACTGGCCGATTTCGATTTGATTCAGGCAGACGAATATCGCTATTTGACGGATGGCTATTTGTTTTTGCGCACGATCGAGCATGCTTTACAATTGATGCACAATCGTCAGGAGCATTCGCTGCCGACCGATCCTGACGAATTGAATGCCCTGGCGCGGCGGCTTGATTTTCGCGATGGGGAACTCTTTCTGGTCCATTATGGTCAGCACTGCCGGGCGATTCGGGCAATTTTTCAAAAATATGTGATCGACACCGCCAATGTTGAGAGTTCGGACAATCTGGTCGGGGGGACGCCCGCCGAGCTGGTGTTGCCGCAGCGACCTTCGGCAGCGGGATTGGAGGGGGAAGCGGGTACCGTTGACCTCGATAGCGGGTTCGCCTTCAGTGAGGAGGAGCGACGTGAGCATCCGCAAATCCTGAAAACGCTCAGCAGCGACCGTCCCGCGCGTGTACTGGCTCGTTCTGAAGGGGACGGATCCTGGCGGGTGCGGGTGCTCGGAATTGACCAGCCCGGGGGGTTGTCACTGATTTGTGGGCTGTTGTTCGTCTATGGTTTTAACATTGTGAATGGGTATGTCTCGACCGACGAACCGGTCCAGGGGAAGAAAAAAACGAAAGAGTCGGGGCGAACGTTTGCGGATGTCTTTACCGTTCGTTCGTCGATCGAGGCGGTGATGTCTGAGGTCTGGAGTCGTTATGAAGTGGATCTGACGGAACTGCTGCTCCTATCCCAGTCAGGTCGTAGTCATGAAGCACAGGGGCGTCTGGCATCGCGCGTTGCCGAGGCACTCGAAGGTTCACCGGATGTAGCATCCAAGCCGACACCGTTGGAATTATGTATTGATAATGAGTCACACGACAAGTTGACGGTCTTGCGGATCCGGGGTGAGGATACCCTCGGATTTTTGTACGAGCTGACTAATTCGCTCGCACTGAGTGGGGTTTCCATTGAAAAAGTGGTGATCCGCTCTGATGGTCACGCGGCGGCGGATGTGCTGTATGTTTCGGATGCGAATCGCCACGGCAAAATTCTGGATCAGCGTCGGCTACAGGAATTGCAGGCAGCGATTGTGTTGATCAAACATTTTACCCATTTGCTTCCCGGCTCACCCAATCCCAAGGCGGCGTTACTGCATTTTCGTTCCTTTTTGAGTGAGCTGTTCCAGCAACCCGACTGGACAGATCAGTTGTCGTCGCTGGAGCGGCCAGAAGTGCTGACGGCACTCGCCAAAGTCCTGGGGGTCAGCGACTTTCTGTGGGAGGATTTTCTCAGGCTGCAGTATGCCAATCTGTTCCCGGTTTTGAGTGATATCACTGGAATTGAAGGAGCGAAGTCGAAAACGTTGCTCTGGCGTGATTTGGCGATTGAGCTGGCGGCCAGCAATGATCTGATCACACAGCGGCAATGCTTGAACGCGTTCAAAGATCGTGAAATGTTCCGGATCGACTTGCGTCATATTCTCGGACACTGTGGTGACTTTGACCGGTTTGCCGAAGAATTAACCGACATGGCAGAGGTCGTAGTCTCGACCAGTCTGCAACTGAGCGAACGGGAATTGCTGGATCGCTACGGAACCCCCAAACGCTCTGATGGCGAACGGGCCTCGCTGGTGGTCTGTGCGTTGGGGAAATGTGGCGGGCAGGAATTGGGGTTTGCCTCGGACATTGAGCTGATGTTTGTGTATGACGAAGAGGGGATGACGGATGGTCGCCAGTCGATTTCCAATTCGAACTTTTACCAGCGACTGGTCGAGTCGAGTGTGCATTCGATTGTGGCGCGGCAGGAGGGGATTTTTCACATTGATTTGCGATTGCGTCCCTATGGGCGTTCGGGGCCGCTCGCTGTCTCGCTCGATGCCTTTCAGCGGTATTTCGATCCCAACGGTGCAGCGTGGCCGTACGAGCGTCAGGCGTTGATCAAACTTCGACCAATCACGGGGACACCCGGTCTGGGGGAAAAACTGATTGCGCTGCGAGATCGTTATTTATATGAAGGGCCGCCGTTTGACTTCGCGTCGATGCGAGCGATGCGTGAGCGACAAGTGCGGCAACTGGTTGCGTCGGGAGAGTTCAATGCCAAACTGAGTCCTGGTGGATTGGTGGATATCGAGTATCTGGTGCAGGCGATGCAAATTACTCATGGTGGCCGACATCGAACGCTGCGGGTCCAGAACACGCGACAGGCGATTGATGAGATGCGTCGGGTGGGTGTCCTTTCGGACTCGGAACATGTCACATTGCGAGAAGGCTATGGCTTTTTTCGTCGCCTGATCGATGCGTTACGGATGGTTCGCGGCGATGCGCGCGACCTGACGGTCCCCTCGTCGGGGACAGACAGTTTTCAATTCCTGGCACGTCGACTGGGATTTGGTTTAGATCCGGCTGCGTTAAGACGTGATATTGTGGCACATGTGGACGCCATCAGCGATCTCGTCCGGCGTCAAACAACGGGGGCCTGAGAGGAAAACACAAAGATTCTGAACCACGAATCAAATGAATTGGAAGAGAAAAAGATTCGAGTTTCTGACAACCGACAACCGACAACCGAAAGTTTGACCCGCGTGCCTGCTCCTGAAACCAACGAAACTCCGACCGCATCGATTCCGATCTTGAAACAACGATCGCGGTTGTTGAGGGGGATCCGGGATTTCTTTGATCAGGCCGGTTTTTTTGAAGTGGAAACTCCGCTGCTTTCGCAGGACATTGTGGTGGATGCCTGGTTGGAACCCTTCGTGGCAGACTGGTTGCCGCTAGGGACGGACTGGAGTCATCACCGCGAGCCGCGGTTCCTGCAAACCTCACCCGAGTTTGCCATGAAGCGGCTGATCGCTGCGGGAGCCGATGCGATTTATCAATTGGGAAAAGTCTTTCGAAACGGCGAGGTGGGCCGAATGCATAACCCCGAGTTTACGATGCTGGAGTGGTATCGGCGCGGGGATGATTTGATCGAGCTGATGCGATTCACCGAATCGCTGGTTCAGCAGGTTTTCATGGTGGGAGCTCAATGGCCGTCAGCGGCCTCGGAGGTTTCGGCAGAGGGAAAGAGCCTGGTCGCGCGCGTGCTTGATCCCGCCGGTTTTGAGCGGTTGACGTATCAGGCTGCCTTTCTGAGGGAAATACAGTGTTGTCCGTTGAGCTCGTCATTGGAATCATTGCAGGCGATCGCGGCCGAGCGGGGATTAGTCCCGCCACCCGGGCTGGCTGTCGATGACCGGGATGGCTGGCTCAATTATTTGCTGGCGGAACTGATTGAACCCCTGTTGGGGCGCAAGCGTCCCACCTTTCTGACGAACTATCCTGTCAGTCAGGCGGCATTAGCCCAGTTAGCACCAGATGGGCTGACCTGTGAGCGATTTGAGCTCTACATCGATGGAATCGAGTTGTGCAATGGCTATGATGAATTGACCGATGCGGGGGCCTTGCGCGCCCGAATCCGGGGGCAAGCTGCGCTGCGGCACGCGGCAGGACTACGACCATTACCGGACGAAAGTCGCTTGCTGCGGGCGATGGAACGGGGACTGCCAGACTGTTCTGGCAACGCGTTGGGGGTGGACCGGCTCGTGATGCTCGCACTGGGTCAGAAGAAACTCGCCGATGTGATTTCGTTTCCCTTCGAGATCGCGTAAATTCTGGTGCGAGGTGAAACTTCGCAATCCAACGGGATCGTCTGTGACTTTTTGTTGATGTGACTTTTTGCTGACGGGATGCCACTGAAATATGTCTGAACCTCGACCAACTTTGCCCGGTACCAGTCCGATGTCCGTGCCGAAATTTATGGCCATGAAAGGACAACTGCGGAAACTGACGATGTTGACCGCCTACGACACCGTTTTTGCCAGCATTTTTGATCAAGCGGGGGTCGATTCGATTCTGGTGGGTGATTCGCTGGGGATGGTGGTGCAGGGAAAATCGACCACCATGCCGGTGACGCTGGACGAGATGATTTATCACGGCGAAATTGTCGTTCGGGCCGCCAAGCGGGCACTCGTGATCGTGGACATGCCTTTCATGTCGTATCAGGTGAGCCCCCAGCAGGCGGTGGAAAATGCGGGGCGAATCCTGAAAGAAACGGGTGCCGCTGCGGTAAAACTGGAGGGGGGGATTCAGCAGGCCGAGACGATTCGGGCGCTGGCGGCC
>Ga0114978_10001126_pt1 | contig 22518 bp, 15 predicted proteins | sample S_140212_EF_Meta_FD_87027 | JGI IMG/M metagenome (GOLD analysis project Ga0114978, IMG submission 87027) | Freshwater microbial communities from Lake Simoncouche, Canada to study carbon cycling - S_140212_EF_MetaG | ecosystem: Environmental > Aquatic > Freshwater > Lake | place: Lake...
CCACAAGTCATACGGCATCAACCAAATGCGGCAGATGCTGGAAGTTGGCTCACTCATGGTGAATGAGAACTGCACAGACTTCTTGCGTGAAGCACAAAACTACTTTGTGGATCAGCAGGGTCGATTCTCAGATCCAGATGACTGTATTGATTCAGCCAGATATGCTATACTGGCTTGTTTGCAGGGCATAGCAGAACCCTGGGACAACCACACACCTGCCCAACGAATGGCAGCACAAAGGAGCAGATATGTCAGACCCGACGACTCACAACGAGCAGCCTGGAAACGCAGTTATGACCCCGCAGGTTGATGAAAAAACCTTTGGTCCCATCTATGTGGTGGATTACATGCGGGGTCGCAGCCTTGGCCAGCATCGACATACCTGGATGATTGACGGCCGCACCATGACCTTTAGAGACTTCTTGGATGAAATAGCACCAGGAGACGACAATCCACAACGCACATTTCTCACACTAAAATACGGAGGCTGGAATGAGTGAAACGCCACAGGCTGAATTTCTCATAGCATTAGATGATGGAGCCACTTTGCTGTGTGCTCGACACGCTGTGGCGTTCCAGCAGGTTATGAATTCAGCAGGAGCCAGCCACGACATCTACGAACTGGATGCGGACGACGAACCTGTGGTGTGTCAAGCCTGCCATCTGAGTGATCTAAATCAACCCCGGATAATCCTACCACACTAACATGCTACATCAACAGGATTGTTTAGAGTATCTAAAACAGCAGCCCAGCAACAGCATAGATACCATTGTGTTCTCACCACCCTACAACAAAAAAGGTGTGCGAGAGGGTGTAAAAACTTGCACCAACATATGGTCAGGCAGCAACATTGACTATGCCACTTACGATGACAACTTGCCAGAAGATCAATATCAAGCATGGCAAGTGCAAATTGTGAATGAATGCTATCGCGTGATACAACCCACAGGCTCAATATTCTATCAGCACAAGATACGCAATTGGGCAAGAAAAGGCTATCATCCCATGTCATGGCTGAGCCGCACTCAAGCACAATTCTATCAAGAAATTGTATGGCACCGTAAAAGCACAATGGCCATGGATGAACGCTATTTGTTCAACACCACAGAAAGAATCTACTGGTTTTGCAAACTCAAACCACAGGTGTTCAAATCACAAGTGGCAGCAGAATATCGTTCAGATGTGTGGGCAATCGCCCCTGAACGACACAATGATCATCCGGCTCCATTCCCAGAACAACTGGTAGAAAATTGTATCCTGCTGACCACACAACCAGGTGATCAGGTGTTTGATCCTTTTGCGGGATCTGGCACCACTCTGGCAGTGGCACAACGGCTGCAGAGAATGGCCACGGGTTGTGAAATAGATCCCACATACACAGCAATGGCACAGCAAAGATTTGCACAGCAATCAACATTCAACCGGCTGTTTGATAGGGAATAAACCCCTACCGCTAAATAACATAACCAAGGAATCTGCACCGTGCTGGACATAAAAAACATACCCGTTGATGACATCAACCAAAACAAAACAATGAATGCTCGCTTTGTGCGTATGAAAAACCAGATGGATGTGAAGATGGCTTCATATCTTCGTTACCTGGGAACCAAAAATGCAATCAATAGAGCCTCTGACTATCATTATCTTTGTCTTGCTGTTACTGACTCCACCGCACCTGTAAACGGCATAGATTATATTCACCCTTCAGTAAAACCTGTAGTGGACTATGCCACTGCTGTGATCACCAAAGGCCTGGTGCCTAATGGTGAAATCTCCTTTGACTTTGTGGCTGACGGTGAAGACGATGAAATAGCAGCACGACAAGCCACTGAAATGGTATCGGAAGTGGTAAACGAACAAAACGATCCGCACTTTATATTAGAGCGTTGGGTCATGGACTCATGCATGCACAAAAACGGTATGATGATGATCATGCCTGTGCGTGAACAGATCACAAGATATGTAGAAACACAGGGCACAGCAGATCAACTGAAGGCTTTTGAACAACAAGCAGCCGACTCCGGACTCACAGCACTTCGCCAATCACGCAGACGCACAGGCGTGGACATGGCAAAGGTAGCAGAAGAAGTCAAACAACTGATGGGTGACCACACTCAAGAACAAATGCAAGCACAAGTTGACATGCACTTGGAAAACATGGTGGAAGAAGATCCAGAAAGCATGATGGCACAGCAAGAAGAGCTGGCAGCAGGTGCTGTGGAAGATCAACAGAGCATTCTCAACGAAGCCATCAATCGCAACACCCAGTATACTGCCAAATACAAGCTGACAGGCTACAACATTCGTGTGAAATTCAATCCCATTGCACAGCACTACTGGATCTGTGATCCCACTGTGGCTGAAATGAAAGACCAACCCTTCTGTGGCTACTATGATCCCATGACCATTCAGGAAGCACAAGAACTCTATCCAGGCATCAATTTGGAAGAGTTTAGAACACATGCAGAATACAACATGAATGGTGCCTATCAAGCAGGCTCAGTGCTAAACAACCTGGCCATCCACGCCAGAGACTCAGTGCCTGTGATGGGCATTCCAGTAAGTTCAGCAGCGTCAGCTGATCCTGACTCACGTATAGTATCAATTGTTACTGTGTGGAACAAATATGACATTGATGGTGATGGTGAACTGGAACTGGTAGAACTGATCTATTCAGGCACCTACATCATATCAGCCAGAGAAGTGGAATTCATTCCGGTAGCCAACATGTGTCCCAAGCCACTACCTGGCAATTTCTATGGTATGTCAATCGCAGAGAGTGTGATTCCCATGCAGGAATACAACACAAGTGCCGCCCGTGCAGAAATCCAATTGGGCTTGCTCACTGCCACTCCACGCATTGGTGTGAAACCAGACCGTTTAGACTTTGAAATGTTGCAGGACGGTGAGTCAGCAATCTTTATTCTTGATAGTAAATTTGATCCTGCCAAAGACATCTATCAACTGCCTCCTCCTTCCGGCAACCTGCAGTTCTTGGAAGTGGCCATGAACCGTATTCAGCAAGACACAATGGCCATGGTTGGTATGACCACACCTTCAGATGTGTTCAACCCAGAAGTTATGGCTCCTGGCAACTCAGGCATCAAACTGCAGATGGCTCTCACGCCCAATCAGATTATTCAAGACAACACAGTGCGTAATTCAGCAGATGGCATGAAAGAAGCCTTATGGTTGGTATGGCGAACACTGATCCAGTATGGTGATGACTACGGTGTGAAGAAACTGGCACAAAAATATCACCCAGATCGACAGCCTGTGTTCCTGGACTACAAGGCCTGGGACGACATGAACTTCTGCGATAGAAAGCACATTCAAATTGAATTGGCCTTGGGCATGCAAAGCCAGGAAAACGCCCTGGGTCGCTTGCAGATCATTCAGCAGGCACAAACACAACTGTATACCATTGTGCAGGGCATGGTTGGTCAAGGCACACTGACCAAAGAAGTTTATCACAAGGTCAAGAAGCCATTTGCTGACACACTGTATGTGTTGGGCGTGAAAGACTGCGATACCTACTTGCCGTCGGATGATGAGATAATGGCCATGATTGAACAAGGCAAAGCTGCTGCCAAATCTAAAGAACCTTCGCCAGAAGACAAGAAACGCCTGGCAGATGCAGGACTGGCTGCTGCCAAGACTGAACAGATCAAGGCCGAGATGGAAGGATCCGATGCTGAATCTCAACTGGATTACATGGCAGTTGCTGCTGGCAACCCCAAAGTCTACAACTAATACTATATGTCTGTGACTTTTTTAGACTGGAATTGATATGATAGAAACCGAAACAGTGGAGAGTTTTAACACAAGACTCACAGTTGACACCTCCAATATGAGCCGACTCACGCCCGCACAGCGTGATTCAATCAAGCACTATGGATCACAAGCAGAGGCCTTGTTAAAAAACAGGGACCTGGCTATGTTTGTGCATCACTACAAGTTTGAATTGGCAGATGGCCTGGCCAACATCACAGGACACGCCGACATTGACAACCAAACTCGCGTGGCTCTCAGCAACTACTTGAGTGGCATTGATGGCTTTGTGACCAGTTTGAAGCGAGCCATCTACCAACGGAACAAAATACTAAAAGCTGAACAGCAGCCTTCAGTAGATAATACACCAATTTAACACCAATCCTATAAATAAAGCACGCCAGGTAATCGCAAGACCCAGGTATACAATTCAAGGAAACGCATGATAACAACGATCACGCCTAATGCTCCACAGAGCACGGCCAATGACACAAGTGCTGTGGTATCAGATGAATCAATAGTTGCCAAAATGACCGCAATGAGGGAACAAACCCTGCGTAATCAAATGAGAACTACATCAGACACAGCAACAGGAGCAGAAGATTCGGCAGAATCATCAAGCCCTGTGGAACCAGAAGTATCTGGATCTGAAGATGACACTGTCTTGACTGACGGTATGGATGAAGCCACTGTTGAGGATACTGCCCAGGATGAACCTGTAAGCGATCCAGGCAACAGTTCAGAGGAAGAACTCATAGACTTTATTGAATTTGCGGAGACTAATCCCAACGCCAAATTCAAGTTTACCAGAAATGGTAAGGAAGTTGTGATTGACGCCAAAAAGGCCGCTGCCATACTGGGACAAGGTGGAGCCATCCACGAAGAGGCACGCCAGTTAAAAGTAGAGCGTTCAGAGTTCGATGAGTATATCAAAGAAACTCGGGCACGCCAGGAAGGTTTAACACTGGCCATGGAGTTTACGGTTCAACCGCAACTGCAAAAAGCCTATGATGAGATTGTGAAAACGCAAGGGTATCAAAGTGTTTTCCATCAGCAACTTGCCACTGTTCAGGATCCGGGCCAACGCTCAAGGATTCAAGCCAGCATGCAGCAGAATGAACGCTACATACAACAGCAACAAGAAACTATTGGACAACTCAAACCCGCGGTAGATCAATTTAGAGACATACGCCGACAGCAGGTTTCGGAAATACTGGAAAGCAATCGCCGCCAGTTCACAGACAAGGAGTTGAAAAACGAATATGTCTACAATGAACTACGCGAGAAGATCGCCAAGGTATGGCCCAGCTCCAGGACAGAATTAGTTCCGGGCATTCCCAACATTGATTTGATTTCGTCTGACGAAGCACTGTTGAGTCTTGTGAGAGATGGTTTGAAATACCGCAACTCACCCAAGACCAAGTCAGCAGGTGCGTCAATCGCTCAACTCACACAGCGTCGAGGTAACACACAGTCCGGAAGAAATTCTGATTCAGATATTACCAAGCTTCGTGAAGCCGCCAAGGCCGGTGATAAAAAAGCCGGAGACAACCTCTTGATGCAAAGAATGCGTCAAATAAGAGGTGGTAGATAATAGCCTAATATTCAAGGAGAATTAAAATGGCAGAAATTACAACCAGTCAAATTGGTAACGGAACCACAGCATACGGCAGTGACATCGTTGTCAAAGACTTAGATTTAGATGTAAGCAATCGTGTAAAAGACGATACCCCCGTGCTCAACATGTGTATGAGCAAGAAACGCAAGGTCAATTCTACATTGCCTTTGTGGACAGACGACATCTATCGTTTGCCTGAAGCACAAGCCGTGCAAGAAGGTGCTGCTGTTTCTACTGCTAATGCAGAATCAAACAGTCGTTACAACTTGGGCAACTACACACAGATTTTCCAGACCACTATTGCTGCGTCAGGAACCGCTCGTGCTGTCATGCAGAGCGGGGGAGACCCACAGGCCTATCAAGAAGTCAAGCAATTGATTGAATTGATGTTCGATGTGGAACAACAATTGGTTCGTGCAGACCAAATTGGCACCCAATACGGTGGTCAGTCTGGAACAGCAATTACCAACCCAGGCACTGCCCAAACAGGCGGTCGTCGTATGGGTTCATTGGCTTCATTCGCAGGCACATTGAGTTTCAACCCTTCCAATGCTGCTATGGCCAACATTACCACCAACACCAACAATGCCAGTTCAGACTCGTCAACTGCCAACATTGGTAATCTGGTAATCAACTCCAATGGAACACAGTTCTATACTGGCACATTTACAAACCAAGTGTTTGCACCTGTAACTTACAAGCAATTGGTTACAACCGCTGAACAGCGTTACAATGCCAAGATCCGCACAATGGTTGTTCCAACCTCACTGCGAACCATGATCTCTGACAACATTGTGAATTCTAACACCAGCATCAACCGTCGTAATGTGGAGCGTGGCGACACAATCCAAACTTACGAAGGCGACTTCAACTACACATATGAAATCTATGATTCTTGGATCATGGACCAGTCAGGTGTAAGCAACTCAATCTACTTCTTAAATGAAGATGTGTTGCAATGGGGAAGTTTACGAGATCTTGGACCCAACAACGAAGTGTTCTCAAACGCTGACGCAAGTTTGGATCAGTTCTTGATGGAAGGAACTCTAATTGTTCGTAACCCAGCAGGCGTTGGTTTGTTAAACAACATCTCTACTACTGGTGCCGCAGTGTCTGGACCTCGTGGTGCTACATTTGTGTCACGCACAAATGCAGGCGGTGGCGACACCTACTAAACAATCGCAAGATTGTGATAGTATTGAAAAGGGCTTCGGCCCTTTTCTTGTGAGTTGATCGCACTATTATACCCTGCCGCTAAATACAAGATGAGCCTTGATCACAACAAACCCGAATACTTAGATGACACCGACCCAGAAAAGAATCTTGACTATTGGCGTCAAGATCACGGTGGCACAATCACCAATCACAACGGCGTAGCAGATGCCCTGCTGAAAAACGACCAACTTTACCGTGCAATGAAAGGTGATTGGACAAGAACTGACCGGAGTGCCAGCCAAAACATCCGCACCACAACTGGTCGTGAAGATGGCAAATTCTACATTCGGCGTGAACAAATGAACGCAGAAGCAGTGGCCCGCCGCTGTCAAGAATACCGCAAGGCAGCCGAAGCAGGACACCCTGATCCCCTGGCACCCATTGGCGATGATGGCCGGCTAACCTACAAATGGATGGATCTGCCCAATGTGGTTTCAATCCGTATAAGTGATCAATACTTTGGTGGCATGCCTTGGGCTGCAATCAAGCATGATCGCATGCTCAAAGCACAGTTCTACCGCGTGGTAGAGCGTGAATACAATCAATATGTTTGTTATCCAGGTGGTAAACTGCCAATTCCAGTTGAAGTGCCTTACCCTACTCGGGCGGGACAACAACGATTCTTCCGAGGACACTAATCTATGTCATTTCAAATACCCACAGGCGATAGTCTTGTTACATTCCTAAAAGACTTTACAGGTTCAACCAACGACGCTGAAATCAAGCAGTGTATCTACCTTGCTGAATTATCAATGCGAAACATTGAACTGCCTGCCCTGCGTTCAGACCCATATGCGGATGAAAACATTGGCGTGGCTGACTCACAAGGACGCATTCCAATCCCAGCAGACATGAACAAGCCTATCCTGTTCTTCAAACAGGGTCAACCAGGCGGCGAAGCGTCATCGCCCACAGGTCCTTGGATTGTGTATGACCGTATTGGCGACAGAGATGTCATCACACAAGGCATGATTGCTCAGTTGTATTTGAGTCCTGTGAATGTGCCGGCTGTGATTCGTGGCAAGTTCTCAGAAGTGTATAACCAATATCAATTCTTGCCGTGGATTGGTGAAGGTGCCCTGATCAACTTGTATTACTACAAGGCCTGGCCCTTGTTGTTCTCACCTGTAGATGACACTGTTATTTCAACCACAGGCACGGTGGGATCAATCTCTGGTGCAGGACCTTGGACAGCCACCATAACAGGCATGTCAACCACTACAGGCATGACTGTGGGCGACAAAATCACAGCCACAGCAGGCACAGGTAGTTTAGGTGGCGGTGCTGGCGTGTATGAAATACTAACTATTCCTGGCAACACATCAATCACATTTAGAGCCACCGGCGGCACCACACCCACAGCAGGCACAGTGACCAATGTGAGTTTAACTGATCAAGTGGTGCAAACCAATCCGGTGCTGCAGACCTGGTCAGAAGGTTATGTTTATTCAAGTCTGAAAGAATACTATATCAAACGCCACAATGCTGAAGACGCAGCAATTTACGATGCCAGATACAAAGACGCCTGGAACATTGTGGAAGATCAAAACAACCTGGGCAAATGGTCTGGTGGTCACACAAGACTCACTTCAGTATGGCAGCCAAGACAATATCGCCAATACAATATCAAATAAGGACCAGCCATGTCAGGAAATTCAACCAGTCTCTACAGCACCAGCAGCAGTAATATTACTTTAAGCAGCAATAACCTGACCACGCTGTATCCAGGATCGTCAGGCACAGTAACTCCACAGCAACCTTATGGCAATGCCAATGTGGTTAGCCTGCTGGCTGTGGGCACAGATGGTGCCAATACAGTGGGCAACATTTCCAGTTCAGGTATTATTTCAGCCACAGGCAACATTGTTACTGACAATTATTTCATTGGCACATTTCTGGGCAACATTTCTGGTAACCTAACAGTGCCAGGTGCCAACACACAAGTGCTGTTTAACAATGATGGCAACGCAGGTGCTTCTAGTGGTCTTACATTTAACACCAATGGCAATACACTAACAGTGGCCAACACAGTTGTGGCTGGCAATGTAAGCACTCCTACGGTATATAGTCAAGGCATGCAAACACAAGGTTATGACTATGTGCAAATGCAATACAGCAATAGTGTCACACTGCCTGTAACACCATATGACATAGGCACAGGATCCTGGTTCTACCTTGATCCAGGTGGTGGCGTATTTCAATCAAACACCACAGGCACATTACAAACAGTTGTGCTGGGCAATGATGGAACTGTGAGTGCTACAGGTAATGTTACAGCACCTTACTTTATTGGTAATGGTTCACAACTTACAGGTATTGCAACCAGCACATATTCAAATGCCAATGTTAGCAATTTCCTTGCAAACGGCTTTGGCTCTAACACAATATCAACCACTGGCAATATCTCTGGTGGATACTTCCTGGGCAATGGCTCACAACTAACTGGACTACCTGCCACATACGGCAATGCCAATGTGGTGGCCAACTTGGCTGCGTTAGGTTCTAATCCTGTAAGCACAACAGGCAATGTCACTGCTGGTTATTTCATTGGTAATGGTGCATTATTGACCAGTATAAATGCCAGCAACATTGTGGGTGCATATGGCAATGCTCAAGTGGCAAGTTTCTTAAATGCATTTGGTTCAAACTCAATTTCAACTACTGGCAATATTACCAGTTCATACATCAATGGCAATGGTTCATTACTGACCAGCATAACAGGTGGGAATGTTACAGGCACTGTGGCCAATGCCACTTATGCTCTAAACGCCAATGCTGCCACTTATGCTTCTGTGGCAACTTTTGCAGATACAGCTAACGCAGTTGCTGGTGCAAATGTGTCAGGCACTGTGGCCAATGCCACGTATGCTTTAACATCTGGCTCAGCAGGCACTGCAAATACAGCACAATATGTCACTGCTAATGCACAATCCAACATCACTTCAGTGGGCACACTTACAAGCGTAAGCGTTAGTGGAAATACTACCACAGGCAACATGCTCACAGCCGGTGTTGTATCGGCAACTGGCAACATAACAGGTGCATACATCCTGGGCAATGGTTCGCAACTGACAGGCCTGCCTGCCACATACTCAAATGCTGATGTAAGCAATTTCCTGGCAAATGGATTTGGTTCAAATACTATTTCAACCACAGGTAATATTTCAGCAGGTAATGTATTGTTGGGTGATTTGTTAGGTGCTGGCAATGTTACTGCTACTGGCAATGTCACAGGTGCTAATATTATTGGTAATGGATCTGGATTGAGTTCAATTACAGGTGCCAATGTCACAGGCACAGTGGCCAATGCCACTTATGCCACAAATGCTGGTTCGGCAGACACAGCTAATACAGCACAATATGTCACTGCCAACGCACAAGCCAATATTACTTCAGTAGGCACACTAACCAGTTTAAGCGTTAGTGGAAATACTACTTCTGGTAACTTGCTTACAGCTGGTGTGGTTAGTGCTTCTGGCAACATTACAGGTTCATACATCCTGGGCAATGGCTCACAGCTAACAGGCCTACCAGCCACATATTCAAATGCCAATGTAAGCAATTTTCTTGCAAACGGATTTGGTTCAAACACAATCACAACTACAGGTAACATCACAGCAGGCTATTTTGTTGGCAACGGATCGCAATTGACAGGTATTGTTAGTTCATATGGCAATGCCAATGTGGTGGCCAATCTTGCTGCGTTAGGCACAAACCCTGTGTCAACCACAGGCAATGTCACAGCCAGTTATTTTATTGGTAATGGTGCATTGCTCACCAGCATCAACGCCAGCAACATTGTGGGTGCATACGGCAATGCCAATGTATCAAACTTCCTTGCAAATGGATTTGGTTCAAATACCATTGTGAGCACAGGCAACATCACAGGTGGCAACTTGCTCACAGGTGGTGCGTCAGGCAATATTACAGGTGTGAACTATGTGAATGCCAACTACTTTGTGGGCAATGGTGCCTTGCTTACTGGTGTGGCCAATCTTGTGCAAATTCAAAACGGCACCAGCAATGTCAGCATACCCACAACCAATGGTCCAGCCAATGTGGTGATTGCTGGCACTGTTCGAGCCAGTTTCAACAGCAGTGGCCTGGCAGTCACTGGCACAATCAGCAGCACAGGCAACATTGACGGCGGCAATATAACTTCAGCAGCAGATATCACTGCCATTGGCAACATTGCTGGCACCAACTTGAATTTGAGTGGTGGTATTACAGCCACAGGTTCAAGCCTAACTATTGGCACCATATCAGCCACAGGAAATATTAGAACTTCAGGTGGATATTTCCTTGGTGATGGCGGCTTCCTTTCCAATGTGGCTGCTGGTGCAAGCATTCAAAATGGCACCAGTAATGTAGTGGCCTATTCTAACAGCAACATTGCTGTGAGCGTGGGCGGCACAAGCAATGTTACTGTGTTCTCAACCACAGGACAATTTGTCACAGGTGTTGTGAGTGCGTCAGGCAACATTACAGGTGCTGCACACCTGGGCGGTATTGTGAGTGCCACAGGCAACATAACCACAGGCCAAAGCACCATTATTGGCACAGCCAACACCACAGGCGGTGCGGGCAACATTATCCTGAGTGGCAAAAACATAGCCACTGACATGATCCGCAATCCAGATTCCAGCACAGGCACCACAGCAGATCTTGCAAGGATTGTAATTGGCACTGGATACGCAGGCAATGTGTCACCAGGTGTGGCTGTGCAAAATGGCAGCACACAAGGTTCAAGATTATTGATTGGTGACAGTTTTGCTCGTGGCAACAATGCTTTGCAATCAAGAGCCCTGGTAATAAATGATTATGTCACATTGTCAGCCAATGTGAATAATGGCTTCTGGCGAGTAAATGGTGCTCTTATACAGCCTATAATTGGTGGTGGTTCAGCCGCCAACACTGTGGTCAACACAGGAACTTTTGGTATCACAGCATTAGGCGTGAGTCCTGTCATTGGCGGCGGCCTTACAGGCAATCTAACTGCTCTTGGTAATACCACAGTGCAACATGCCACAGGTATGTTTAGTGGTGTAACCGTAAATCCAGGCAGCAACATTGGCAATGTTGTAAACATAGTAACGCTAACAAACATATCAAGTGGGGGCAGTAATTTTGCCAACACTGTGATAGGATATACCAACACAAGTTTAGGAAATTTAACTCCAGGTGCCTACATTGGTTATCACATGCCCAGCAATGTGGCCACATACGGTGCAAGTTTGACCAATCAGACTCGTGCTGCTGCCACCTACTACTTCTTGAAGAATGATGATTCTGCGGCTCAAGCACAGATTGGTAGTTTGCGTAGTTATTCAGAGTTCAACTACACCAACACAGTAACTTCAGGTGCTGTGACCATTGACAAGACCAATGCACAAGTTCAACAGGTCAATTTAACAGGCAATGTGACCAGTTTGACTTATTCAAACTTTGTGAGTTCAGCAAGTGATGGAACCAACACAGACGAACAAGCCGACACTGTGACCATAATATTCAACCAAGGTGCCACAGGAGGTTATTCTGTGACATTCCCATCAGGTAGTGCCTACAAGTATGCAGGAGGAACCAACACATTGAGTGCTACCACAGCCAATTCAGTCACATTGGTGGCTATCACAGCCATTAGGATCAGTGGAACAACCACTTATCTAACCACAATTTCACCAGCATTCACATAATGTTATTAGGCATCGCAAGAACAGCAGATTTAGCAGGATGGTCAACTGGAAGCAATCAGACTTCCAGTCTGACTGTGAATGTGCCTGTGACTACCAGTTACAGCAATTCGTTTGTGAGCGGCAGATACTACCAGGATTACACTGGCATTACAATGACCACTCAATCTAATACAAATAATGAAGATCGAGCCTGGGATCTTTCTGGCAGTTATAATTTTGATCAAACTGGCATAACCAACTCACCCAAACTGGCGGTAAAAGCCATAACATTTCAATTGGGCAGCACCTGGGGCAACTACAGCAGTTGGCCAGTGTTTGGGATTCCTTATCAAAGTAATGGCACATTCTATCTCAATAATGGTAGCACAGTGGCTGGCTCATATGCCATTGGAATTCAAACCACCAGCACTGCTGGCACAGTGGCATTTCAAGGCATATTGACCCTACGCAGTGTGGCCAGTAATGGTCCCACACTTACTGTGAGTCAAATTCAAAGCACCTATGCAAATCGTTGGTTAGGCCTGGTGTCAGCAACCAGTGACACTTCATCAACATTTGCCAACTGGACAGGTGGCAGCCTAACTGCAAGAAACTGGTGTTCAAGAACCATATTAGTTAACATTGCCAGTCAGACTATTATTGCTCAAAGTGATCAAGTGGCTGCAGCTACCGGTGGATCTGATCAGAATGTGGATTTTGCCACAGACCAATACACCTTGTTTGGCAGTAGCCAACCTAAATATTTCAGATGGAATAGTTATCTCAATGATGGAACCACAGGTATTAGTGCTGGTCCTTGGAGCAAAATTAGTGACTGGCTCACAGTAGGCAACACATTTGATCCTGTCACATACTGGCCTTATATCACAGGTGAAACACCACAAAGCACTGTGAATTCTGTGCAGGCCTGGTGCAGCAGCAATGGCAGCACAACAGCAGGCACAAGTGTGACATATGGTGGATCGCCAGGCTACAGAGTGAACCTAAGCAACAGCACTCGCCAACCAGCAGGAGTGTATGAATACATTGTGAATCCATACTCAACTACACCTGCACCAGTTTACACAGCATTTACAGGATATTAAACATGGCCAATTCATCATACACATTAGACACAGCACTCTTAAATGCCACGCTGCTGGGCAATACCTTTACAGGTAATACCACAATGTTCATGAGTTTATACTCAACAACACCCACAGGCAACACAGGGGGAACAGAAGTGTCAGGCAATGGCTACAGCCGCCAAACTGCTGCATTCACAGTGGCCAACAATGTAGCCACGCTGTCAGGTAATGTGGTATTCACAGCGTCAGGTGGCACCTGGGGCGGCGTGGTTGCAGCAGGTGTTGTAGATTCACCTTCTGCAGGCAACCTGTTGTATTTCAACACCCTGCCTACTACCAAAACTATTGCCAATGGCTACTCATTGACTTTTGTATCAGGCAATGTCACAATCACTTTGGGAAGTGCCTGATATGGGGATTAGTATAGGTGGCGGCACAACCATAGGCGGCGGAATTTCCATTGGAGATATTGCTATACCAGCACTTACTTCTGGTGGCACCTCAACCACAGCGTCCATTGGCGGCACAACTTACCAGATCCACACCTTTACTTCATCAGGCACATTTACCAGTAGAATAGCACAGCCTATTGAATACTTTGTGGTAGGTGGAGGCGGTGGCGGTGGTGGCTCTGAAGGCGGTGGTGGTGGTGGTGGTCAAGTAGTCACAGGCTCAACAATCATAAACGGCGGCAACTATACTATCACAGTTGGCACAGGTGGCAATGGCGGCGGCCTTACTTCTAATGGCACAAATGGAAATTCATCAGTTGCATTTGGCTCTACAGCCATAGGTGGTGGAGGTGGTGGAGGTTATTACAGTTCTGCTGCTCACAATGGATTGAGTGGTGCCAATGGTGGTGGTGGTAGCAGTGAAGGCGGCACAGGTGGTTCAAGCACTGTAGGCGGATACACTGGCGGTGCAGGAAATTCGCCAGGAGCAGGAGCAGGTGGTGGTGGTGGTGCAGGTGCAGGTGCTAACGGTGGCAATGCTGTGGATGCTCCCCCAAATCCAGCAGCACCAGGCAATGGTGGAGATGGTTTCAGTTCAAATTTCAACGGAACTGCAACATACTATGCTGGTGGAGGTGGTGGTGGCAATGGTTCAACTACTACAACTACAAGCACTGGTGGACAAGGTGGTGGTGGCAATGGTGGAACTCGTTCAATTGCACCACAGGCAGGAACTGCAAACACAGGAGGTGGTGGAGGTGGTAATGATGATGCTGGTGGCCTGGCTGGTGCTGGAGGTTCTGGCATTGTGATCATTCGCTACCCAATACCAATATAAGGAAAACAACAAGTGGCTCAATTAAAAAACCCTTTAGACGAAGCAAGAATACCATTTGCAAAGATGTCATTCACACCAGATGTGCCTTCAACGGCCTTGGGTCCCAACGAATACAACGCCGGACAGAATGTGGAAACAGATGTGCGTGGTATTAGAAGCATGGCCGGCGATCAAGCCATATTAGACTCAATTCCAGGTTCGCCTACATTTGTCACAGGCGGCTTTAGACAGGGTGGGCAATTTTGGTTTGTGGTAGCAACCACAGCCACTCAATCAGAAGGCGGCAAATATTACGCATCAAACGGTGATACCACTTGGTATGATATAACTCCAACTGACTCAACATTTAATTCTGATGGCTATGCACAGAACACCAACATCACAGAAGCCTGGAATGGCACTGTGTTGTTTCTAAACGACGAACACAATCCACCATTCTTTTGGCCAGATCAACCTGGTGCTGTTATGGTATCTTATTCCAATCAAGTGCCATTGGATATCGATGACATACAGCCCAAACCAGCAAGTGCCACAGAAAAGATTGTGACATTCAGTGAGGTTCAAGCCACAGCACCTTTTGCTGTGGGTGGCTATGTGGTGTTGAATGAGGTTGAACCAAATTACTACAATGGCACCTGGTTGGTCACAGCCTGCACCACAGCAGATGTTACTATTGTGGCCGATGTCACAGATGCCTATGATACTGGAGGCACTGTTGCACCTGCTTACACCTGGAATTACAATGCTGACTGGTCAGGAGTGTATGCCAAATTCATGCGATTGTATAACACACCCAATGTGGGATCAATCCTTGTGGCTGGCAATTTAACTGCTACAAATGCCGTTACAGATGATATAGAATTGTATCCTGTTACCGTGCAGTGGAGTCAGGCATTTGCCTTAAATCAAGCACCCACAACTTGGACTCCTACTGTGACCAACATTGCCAACCAATTGGAAGTGCCGCTGCGTGGCCAAGCCCTGGATGGATTTCCTTGTAATGGTCAGTTCTTCCTGTGTTCATACTGGGACACAGTGGTGTTCTCACCAATCAACTACTCCACAACATCAGCACCTATCCTGGGTGTGCGTCAATTCAACCAGGGTCGTGGACTATTGAGTTCAAACTGCTGGGCCAACACAGACAAAACAGTGTATGGTGTGGATGCCAGAGATATCTGGGTGTTTGATGGACAAGACTTCCAAGGCCTGGGCAACCAGCGTGTGAAGAACTGGTTCTATGATCAATTGGATCCTGCAAACTTTGACAGAGTGTTTATGGAAAACAACAGCTCACGCAGTCAAATTGAAATTTACTATCCAGATGCAGATTCTGTTGATGGTGTGCCCAACAAGATGTTGAGTTATAGATATGACATTGACTGTTGGAACTCACCAAGAGACATCAGTGATGCCACATTCTCGTGTGAAGCACCAATCTTTAATGACTATTCTGATAGTGCGTTGCCGCAATGGACTCCATTGTTGAGTTCACGAACAGTGGTATATGCTCGTGGAGTAGATAACAGCCAATTGATACAAAAAGATCAAGGTTATGCCTGGTATGATGGTAGCCCTATTGAAAGTGTGTTCAGACGAGACAACATTAAATTGTTGCCCAATTACTCTGGCAAACTTATGGTGCATCGTATCTTGCCTGAAGTGGTAAACATTGGTGCTGTTTCTGGCAATGACAATGAAATACCAATCACACCTGGCACAGGTAATATCACTGTGACAATTGAAGGTGCCAATTCAGTAGGATCAGCACCCACCGCCAAAACACCTGTCACAATACCTGTGGATGCTGATGGGTCAGACAGCAAGAATCCCTGGGCACAGATCAATCAAAACGCATTCAGAGTAAACACAATTGAATTGTCAAACACTTCAAATAGTGATATCTGGATGTGTTCTGCCACAACCTGGCAGTTCACACAAGTTGAGGATGACCGCTAATGGCAAAATTTCCAGTTGAAATTAGCGATCAGGAAGGTATTGCTGACGCAGTCAATTATCTGTTGAGTGGGCCTGCTGGCCTGGGACAAAACTTTGATGGTTACAGCACCTATATACCTGCGTATTTGAGACCAAGTGGCCGCCGTCCCTGGAGTTTAGATATCAATTCAACTCTAAATCCCAGTGTGTATCTAAACATACCCATCAGCAATGCTGCTCCTGTGGGTGGTAATCCCAGTCAATATGTTACATTTACATTTGCCACCCCACAGGCCACAGCACCATTTCAATATGGTGACAGTTTAGAAGTATTTGATGTTGTGTCTACTGGTCCTGGCGAACCTTATAACTTTAATGGTGATGATGGTTCATATACTGTTTACAGCAGCACAACCACAGAAGTAACTGTTGTAACTTCATCAGCATTTACCTGGCAAACTTATGTGAGTAGTGGGTGGGTTGGCCGTAATTATATGAATTATCCAATAACTTCTGATTGCTACGGAACCATTACTGTTCAAGGTGGAACTGATCGAGTGTTTGTGTCAGCACAACTCAATATTGATTGGGAATATGTCACAGATGGCACTGATTATGATGTGGTAGTAAGAATTGTGAGAGAACGAGGATTTCAATCTCAAACACCTGGCAGCACTGAATATCTATTTTCTGGCACAGTGCTAATTAGTGAAAAAACATTTCCATTTACCACTGCGGCTGGATCTGGAACAGACAGTTTAGAAGCCATCTTTACCACGGTGTTAGATGGACCAGATTTGGATTTTGCATACTACAGATATTATCTTACTATTCAATTTAATAGTGGCGGCACAGGACCATCATCATACTCTACCACAATTGGTCCAGTCACAATGGGCTTGCGAAGTCTTGTGGCACAGGTTGTAAAACAATAACGCTATCAGCCACATCACACAAGGTTCAGTTAAATATTATTATGGCCACAACAGCACCCCCAAAATTACCAGCAGCCACAGCGGCAAAAACTACCACAGCGGCAAAAACTACCACAGTGGATCCATTGACCGCAGTATTAAAAGCCAATGAAGCTGCCAAAGCCAAAGCTGCTGCTGACGCTGCTGCTGCGGCCAAAGCACAACAGGCAAAAGTAGACAATTTTATTCGTCAGGTAAGTGCTGCTCAAACACAGGCCGAACTAAACAATCAATTGGCACAGGCCAAAGCAGCAGGTGTGACCATTCCTGCGTCAGCCATCACAGCAGGCAACGCCAGTATAAAAACAGCCACAGACGCTGCTGCCAAAGCCGCTGCTGATCGAGCCGCACAAGAAAAAGCTGCACAAGAAAAGGCCGCTGATGCTGCTGCTGCTGCCAAGGCCCAGGCAGATGCACAAGCACAACTCAAAGCCCAGGCAGATGCCAAAGCTGCTGCTGACAAGGCCGCTGCTGACAAGGCTGCTGCCGATGCCCGAGCTGCCGCTGCTGCCAAGGCAGTAGAAGATGCCAAAACTGCTGCTGCTGCCATTGCTGCTGCCAAGGCCAAGGCCGAAGCAGATGCTGCGGCCAAAGTGGCTGCTGCTGCCAAAGCCAAGGCCGACGCTGAAGCAGCACGACAAGCCAAAGAGGCTGCTGCTGCTCAAGCTGCTGCTGACAATTTAGCAAAAGTAGAAGCACAACGCCAGGCACAAAGAGAAAAAGCCGCTGCTGACAAAGCTGCTGCTGACAAAACAGCCGCTGATCAAGCAGCCGCAGTAGAAGCACAGCGAGCTGCACAAAGAGAACAAAATGCAGCAGCCACAGCGGCTGCAGAAAAGGCTGCTGCTGATTACGAAATTGCAAGCCAAGCCAAGATTGAAGCACGGAATGTAAAAAATCTCAGTGAGGATCCACGCTATCAATCTGCGGTCAAACAACTAACTGACTCTGGTAAACAACTAACTCAAGCTGCTATTCTTTCAGAGTATAAATCACAGCAAACAGCCGCACAAACAGCGGCTGCTGAAAAAGCCGCACAAGAACAAGCTGCTGCTAAATCAGCTGCCGAAGCCAAACAAGCGTCAGATTTGGCTGCAAGAGACCAACGCAATGAACAAATTCGAGCAGAATATGCTGCCACAGAAGCAGCAAGACAGGCCACCAACAAACAAACACAAGCAGATTTGTTAGCCAGCGGTGGTAATAAACTCACAAGCATAAGTCCAGAACAAGTTGCGTTAGACAATCAATATCGCACACAAGTTGTTCAAGCAATGAATGCTGGCAATTTAAGTCCAGAAAAATTAGCATCTATACAAGCTGCTGCAGAAACTGCTGGTGCCAAACTTGATTCTGGCACATTAGATGCAGCACAAAAAAGTGCTGATCAATATGTAACACTTGCACCACAAAGAACCAAGGCAGCTGAAGAATACAAAGGTTGGATTACCAAGGCTGGAACACTTGCAGAAATTGATCGACAAGTGGCAATGGCCCGATCTGATGGTGTCACAGTAGATCCTGCCTGGATTGAAACAGCTCGAAACAATATAAAAACTGCTTCGGCAAAAGAACAACAAACTAAAGCTTCAGATTTATTAGGTCGAGAATATCGTAGTCAACTGGTTCGAGCTATAAATTCTGGACAATTGAGTCAAGCAAAATTTGATGAAATAACAGCAGCAGCAAAGGCAGCTGGCGGCACAATTGATTCCAGCACATTGACTATGGCACAAAAAAGTGCTCAACAATATGAAGCCGCAGCACCAGCAAGATCCTCAGCCGAACAACAATACAAAGATTGGATTACTGGTGCTGGATCACGGGCAGAAATTGATCGTCAGGTGGCCATTGCCAGAGCAGATGGTGTGTTTGTTGATGAGTCTTGGATTGATGCAGCTCGGGCCAACATAAACGCTTCTGAAGAATTAGCACTTGCAGAAACTCAAAACAATGAAATAAATCAGCAATATCAAAACGAATTTATTCGATTGATGAATGAGGATAAACTTGATCCAGATTCATTTAAAGATATCAAAGCTCGAGCAGCAGAAGCTGGTGCAACATTAGGTGATAGTTTGCTTGATAGAGGTGATAATTTAATCCGCATGCAATTCAATCGCCTGGCTGTGCAGGCAAAAACACAAGATCAATTGGATAAGGTAATAGGAGCAGCAAGGGGTGCCGGATATGAACTCAATGAAGGATATTTCAACCGAGCCCAGGGTGCTGTAAATTATCAAGAAAGCCTGGCTGCTGCTGCTGCACAAGCAGCAGCTGAATCACTAAAACAAAGACAAATTGTTGAACAAAATTTGCCAGCACCAGGAACTGCTGAATTTAATTATTGGGCTGCCAATCAATTCAATCAAAATGGTCCAGGTGCTGAATATCGTGCTATACCAGCTGGTGCTGGCACGGGTGCAGCCAGATGGGTGGTAAGTGAAGATGGTGGCAAAACTTATACTGAATTAAATGGGCAAGGGCCTGCTATTCCCAATAGTGAAGTCAACAATCAAATAAAAACCAACAATGAAGTGGCCAATGCTGCCAATATAGCAGCAAGAAACGCAGGAATTGAAGCAGCAAAAGATGATGGTCTTGGCAAGTTCATGACTGATTTTGTCAAAGTAGCTGCTGTGTATGTTGTGGGCAGTGCCATTGTGGAAGCTATGAGTGCTGCTGGTGGTTCAATTGCAGGTTCAACCACTGCGAGTGAAGCAGCAGGTGCTGCTGCCAGCATGGCCGAATCAGGTGCAAGTGCTGCTGAAATTACAGCCGCATTAGAAGCAGGTGGTGTGCCTTCTGCTGCTGCGAGTGCTGCTGCCGAAACAGCCACAGGCATTGCATCAGGTGCCATAGACGCAGGTGCTGTGGCAGCACAAAATGGTGTCACAGCCGAAATGATCACTGGTGCTGCCAACGCAGCCGATCCACTTGTGGCCTTAAACTCTGGTGCAGGTTGGGACGCTGCATCAGCCATAGCACCCACAGGGGCAGGCACAGCAGGTGCAGTTGCTCCACTGGCTGAATTGACTGCTGCTGAAACAGCAGAAATCATGAGTGGCATTGATCCCAACATGATCTCCAGTTTAGCACCTGGTTCAAGCGGTGCTGCTGGTGCCACTGCTGCCAACAGCATCAACCCCATTACCAATGCTATTGCAGGCATGGGCGTGACCAATCCCATAGCAGTAGGAGCACTGTCAGGTGCTGCTTCATCCGCAGGTATCAACCTGCTGACAGGAAAACCAATTACTGCTCAAAGTCTATTGACAGGTGCGTTGGGTGGTGGTGTTGCTGGTGGTATTGGTGCTTTTGCAGGCCTGCCAGATCCCACAGGTAGTTTAGTGCAAGCAGGATTGAATGCTGCTGCCACTAACGTGGGTGCAACTGCTGTGGTCAGCATGGTCACTGGTCGTCCAATCACTGCTGAAAGTTTAGCAATGAGTGCTGCCATGGGCGGTGCGGTGGGTGCTGGTGCATACTATCTTGGCTCAAACACCTATCAATACGAAGATGGCTCAACCATGACAGTGGATCCATCTGGCAATCCAATTTCAGCCACAGACGCCACAAACACCATGGTGCCACTGGGCACTGCAAACCCTGCTACAGGCACAATCACTCCAGGTGCTACACCTCCCGCTCCAGTGGCTGACACTACCAACATGATTCCCACAGTGGATGCAGCTGGTAATCAAACATTGTTTGATCCCGCAACTGGGCAAGTATACAATACAGATGGCACCGTAAATGCTGCGGCACCAAGCATACCCACACCAGGAGGTGCCACACAAGAAGCACTTCTAAGTCCTGGCAGCCAACAAACTGTAAATGATGCTGTTCAAAATTTCCAAACTGGTAAAATGACCTGGGATGAAGCAAGTGCTCGAGTAAATCAAGCAGTGCGTGATGACATCAATTCAGGCTATTTGAAAGACACAGGCAACGGCACTTATGTTGCTCCGGATGGCACAGAATACTTCTATAACGCAGATTCTGGCATGTATGATGCCAGAGTTGGTGTGCCTGGTGGCACAGGTGTGCAAGGTGGCACAGCAGTTGAACCCACACAACCTCCTGTAGTTGCTCCTCCAGTGGCTCCGTCTATTATGCCACCAGAAACTTCACCTCCGGTTGCTACAGCTCCTCCTGTTGAACCAGTGCCACCTGTTGTGGAACCTACTGCTCCTGCACCTGTTGTGGCACCTCCTGTGGCAGAACCGCCACCTTATGTGCCTCCCTTTACAGAACCTGTGGTAGCACCACCTGTAGCACCCACTACACCTGTGGTTGAACCACCAACTACACCTGTTACTGAACCTGTAGTAACACCTCCGGTAGCGCCTACTACACCGCCTATTGAACCAGTTGTTTCACCACCTGGACCTACTGGGCCAACAGGCCCCACAACTGAACCTGTAGTTGGACCGCCTGGACCTACAGGACCTGTAACTACTCCTGTAGTTGGACCACCAGGACCTGTAACACCACCACCTGATGTGACACCACCACCTGATGTGACACCACCTCCAGGACCTGTAACACCTCCACCAGGACCTGTAACACCACCACCTGATGTGACACCACCTCCAGGACCTGTAACACCTCCAGATTTAGAACCATTACCACCTGGACCACCTGCACCTCCAACACCACCTCCTGGTCCAGATATTACACCAGAGCCACCGCCACCTCCTTATACGCCGCCAGTGATTGAACCACCACCATATGTGGCACCACCAATCTATGTGCCGCCTATTGATGATCCAACCAAACCACCGCCCAAGAAAGTGTATGATCCATTGCCGCCTACCAATTGGGGCAACTTTGGTCCTTTGGTCAATCCAGGCCTAAACCCAGGCTATATCACCAATGTGCCCAGAGCCTACGCACCGTCTGGTGTAAGAAGTCAGTTCTATTATGGACAGCATCCATATCAACCTGG
>Ga0114978_10001127_pt1 | contig 22496 bp, 38 predicted proteins | sample S_140212_EF_Meta_FD_87027 | JGI IMG/M metagenome (GOLD analysis project Ga0114978, IMG submission 87027) | Freshwater microbial communities from Lake Simoncouche, Canada to study carbon cycling - S_140212_EF_MetaG | ecosystem: Environmental > Aquatic > Freshwater > Lake | place: Lake...
GTTAAGGGTGCTATGGATAACACTACTACTCAGGGCGTATTCGACCTTGACACCGACTCAAACGGTCGTTGGTCAGTTGAAAAGTTCAAGGGTCTTATGTTCCAGCTTGAAAGAGAAGCTAACGCTATCGCTCGTCAGACTCGTCGTGGTAAGGGTAACCTAGTTATCTGTTCTTCAGACGTTGCTTCTGCTCTTCAGATGGCTGGTGTTCTTGATTACACTCCTGCTCTTAACTCTAACAACCTTCAGGTAGATGACACTGGTAACACTTTCGCTGGTGTTCTAAACGGTCGTCTAAAGGTATACATCGATCCATACGCAATCGGTGGTAACTACCTAACTGTTGGCTATAAGGGTTCTTCAGCATTCGACGCTGGTCTATTCTATTGCCCATACGTTCCTCTACAGATGGTTCGTGCAGTTGATCAGTCAAGCTTCCAGCCAAAGATCGGCTTTAAGACTCGTTACGGCATGGTAGCAAACCCATTCGCCGAAATGAATGGTTCTTATCAGCCAGTTAAGGGTCTTGGCGAGCTTACTTTCTCATCTAACGTTTACTATCGTCGTATGATCGTTAACAACCTAATGTAATTGAAACCTCGCTGATTCAAAGGCGAGGCAATACAAGACGGTTTCAAGCCGCAAACTTAAGGGGAGCAGAAATGCTCCCTTTTTTCTTTACCTTTTTCCAATTTACCAGTATAATCATATATGAAGAAAATGATAATAAATAGTAGTAGATCCAGGAGGTACTGATGACTGCTATAGATAACACACCGTATAACAAGAATTTCCTTAGTCCGCTCAATTTCGTCTTTCAGATCAAGCGAGCGCCGTATGTAAATTTCTTTATTCAAGAAGTTAATCTTCCATCTATTTCTGTCAACTTCCCAACTCAACAAAACCCATTCGTACGCATCCCTATTTCTGGTGATCATGTTGATTTCGGTAAGCTTAAAATTTCGTTTAAAGTTGATGAAGATATGCAAAACTGGTTCGAACTCCATAATTGGATTAGAGCATTAGGGTTCCCGTTTGAATTCGAAGAATATAAAGCTCTATCTACATCTCCAATTGCAACAGGTACAGGCGTAACTTCTGACATCAATTTAATTATATTAAGTCAGACTAAGCTTCCCATTTTCGAAATTAATTTTCGAGATGCATTCCCAACTTCGTTATCTGATTTAAGCTTCACATCTACAGATAATTCTGTTAACTACATAAGTGCTACTGCTGAGTTTAAATATACTCTTTACGACGTAGTAAAATTGTAGTATACTTTTATCCCTAATTACGCTATAATATGATTATAAAGTGAGGGGAATATGAAGCTAGAAGACATTTACATCGAGTGGGATAAAGACAGCGATATCGATACTACTGACCTTGGTACCGAAAGCATCAAGATACCTAAACTCCACAATAAATATTATAAACTATATACTACTGAGAAGCTACTGCTACGTAAGTACGAAGGCGAGATGAAAAGCTTGAAGCTTGCTAAGTATGAGTTTTATACTCAAGGACCATCAGCTGAGACACGTGAACTTGGATGGGACATGCCCGCTCGTGGTATGATCCTCAAGCAAGAAATGCCTATGTATATGGAAGGCGACAAGGATCTTATTTCTTTGTCTTTGAAAATTGGATTACAGCAAGAAAAAGTAGATTTACTTGAATCAATTATTAAAAGCTTGGTCAACCGAGGATTTCAAATTAAGTCTGCAATTGATTGGCATAAATTTACAATGGGAGCATAATGGACGTAATTGAGATCTCAAGGTTCGATGAAACCTACAATAAAATTACATGCGAGCCTGGAGTTGGTTTCGAACTAAACGAATTTTTTACGTTCGAAGTACCAGGAGCAAAGTTTATGCCAGCCGTCCGCAATAAAGTGTGGGACGGCAAAATCCGTTTGTACAACGTGATGACTGGCTTGCTTTATGGTGGGCTTAATGCATATGTAAAAGAGTTTGCTGACAAACGTAATTATACATTAGTTTACACATCTGATTTCTCGGCTGATGAGTTTTCACTCAAGGAAGCAAATGATTTTGTTGACTCGTTAAACATTCCAAAGAAATATGAACGTAGAGACTATCAAATCGATGCGTTCACATATGCTGTACGTAATCGTAGAGCACTTATGCTTTCGCCGACTGCCTCTGGTAAGTCATTCATCATCTACTTGATAACGAGATATTATAATGCACGGACTCTTATTATTGTTCCAACTACTTCTCTGGTTAGTCAACTTGCCTCTGATTTTAGTGACTATGGCTTTGTATCTGACGACTTCGTCCATCGAATATACGCTGGGCAAGATAAACGCACAGATAAACCAATTACCATCTCAACCTGGCAATCGATATATAAACTGGATAAAAAATATTTCGAACAGTTTGATGTGGTCATAGGTGACGAGGCTCATCTCTTTAAAGCCAAGTCTCTCACTTCTATTATGTCTAAGCTTAGTAGCTGTCGTTACCGTTTTGGTTTTACTGGAACCCTTGATGGTACTCAAACTCACAAGCTTGTTCTTGAAGGTTTGTTTGGCCCTGTTAGAAAAGTTACTACTACTACTGAGTTAATTGAACAAAAACACTTGACTTCCTTTCTCATTAAGGCTATAATATTGAAGTATCCCGATGAGATACGTAAACAACTTAGTAAATCAGATTATCAGACAGAGCTAGATTTCCTAGTACGTAATGTCGCCCGTAATAATTTTATCAAGAACCTCACGCTCTCGCTCGAGGGTAATACTCTGTTGATGTTTCAGTTTGTAGAAAAACATGGCCAGGTACTGTATGACTTATTAAAAGATTGTGGACGCCCTGTGTTTTTTGTTCATGGTGGTGTTGATGGAGAAGATCGTGAAACAATTCGTGAGCTACTTAAGACAGAACAAAACGCTATTGTGGTCGCTTCTGCAGGAACTTTCTCCACAGGTGTTAACATTCCTTCTCTCCGTAACATTATATCTGCTAGTCCTTCAAAATCCAAGGTTCGAACTCTACAATCAATTGGTCGTGTATTACGCAAATCAGCTGATAAAAATGGCGCAACTCTTTATGACATCGCTGACGATTTAACTTGGAAGACTAGAAAGAATTTTACTATACAACACTTTGTTGAACGTATGAAAATATATAATGAGGAAAAATTTGATTATAAAATTTATCCAGTAAACATAAAGGCATAATATGGCAAAACTACCAAGAGCGAAACGTAATTATGTTAACAATAAAACATTATACGAAGAGATGATTAAATACAAAGACAAACTGAAGTTCGCAGAAGAAATGGGTAGAACGCCTCCCTCTGTCCCTAACTATGTTGGCCAATGCTTTCTACAAATATGTAACAGGCTCTCAACCAAGCCTAACTTCATGAATTATTCATACAGAGATGAGATGGTAGCTGACGCTATCGAGAACTGTGTATCGGCTGCTCATAGTTTTGATCCTGAGAAATCATCAAATCCGTTCGCATACTTTACGCAAATTGCTTGGAACGCTTTTATTCGTAGGATTCATAAAGAGAAGAAGCAAGCTTATATCAAGCATAAGAATTTCGAAAACTCTGGTATTATGGATGAGCTGTATGATCAGCAAGACGGTAGCCATACTATTCAGGTAAAACACAACGAATATTCTGACGATATTATTCGAAATTTCGAGAGTAAGTTGGCTAAAAATTTAAAGAAAACAAAAATAGGATTAGAAAAATTCGCAGAGGAAGAAACTAATGAAGAACTTGCACCTAGTACCAGCTAATGTTATGGATCTTGTTGATAAGATCAATGATGGCATCACGAGAGAAAACGAACGTAACAATTACGTCCTTCGCCTCGAGGCTATCAGGGATTATACGACTATCTGTTTGAACACATATTCAAGAGATAAAAATTCTTTCTCAAATAAGAAAACTGCTAGATGAAGATTGCACTAATTACTGATACACACTGGGGTATTCGCAATGACAACATTGCGTTTATGGATAATTCGAAGAGGTTCCTTGATGAGGTATTTTTTCCATATTTGGACAGTAACAATGTTCGTACTGTTGTTCATCTCGGCGATCTTGTAGACCGTCGTAAGTATCTCAATCACTATACGATGCATCGATTGATGAAAGATTTTCTAGTTCCTTTGGATAATAGAAATATCAACTGTCATTTCATCGCAGGTAATCACGATACCTACTTTAAAAACACAAACGAAATCAATGCTATTGAGAATATCATCGGTGATAGATTTGAAGATTGCTTCACTTCATATCAACGGATTCCACGTGAATTTGATTTTGATGGAACTATAGTGCTAATGCTACCATGGATATGCGATGAAAACAGAGAAGTTTGCTTACACAAAATCAAAACTACGCCAGCTCAGATTGTTATGGGCCATCTCGAGCTTGCAGGCTTTGAGATGCACAGGGGATCTATGGTTTCTCATGGAGATGATCGTCATATCTTTGATCGCTTTGATATGGTTCTTAGTGGCCATTATCATCATCGTTCCTCTGATGGCACTATCCATTATTTGGGTAGCCACGCTGAGTTTACTTGGAGCGATTATGATGATCCTAAAGGCTTTCACATCCTGGATACAGAAACCAGGGACTTGACTTTTATACCGAACTCGTTTATAATGTTCTCTAAGGTCTGGTATGACGATGCAACTCCTGGTCATGAGCCAGAAGGTATCGATCTTAGTTTGTTGAAAGATAAGATCATCAAGGTGATTGTTAAGAACAAAACTGATCCATACAGGTTCGATAGATTTATTGAGCAAATTGAAAAGATTGGTGTGTTAGAAATGCAAATCGTTGAGGATCATTTGAACCTTGCCACTGAGGTAGATGATGATATTATCAATGAGGCAGAGTCTACCATCAACATTTTTAAGAAGTATATCGATCAAGTCAACTCTCCTAATTTGAATAAAGATAGACTAGAAAAAACTATCGTGGAACTTTACAACGAGGCTATCGCTATAGAATGATATTTTTCAAAACACTACGTTGGAAAAATCTACTCTCGACTGGTAATATTTTTACAGAGATAGATTTAGCTAAATCAAACAACACACTTATTGTCGGCGAGAATGGGGCTGGGAAGTCTACCATTCTCGACGCTTTATCGTTTGCACTGTTTGGGAAACCTTTCCGTAAGATCAACAAGCCACAGCTGCTTAACACGATCACGAAGAAAGAACTTGTTGTTGAGATTGAATTTAACATCTCCAGCAACGAGTACAAGATCGTTCGTGGAGTCAAGCCAAATATTTTTGAAGTGTATCAAAACGGTATCCTGCTTAACCAGTCTGCAGAGATAAAAGACTATCAAGAAATTCTTGAGAAGCAAATACTTAAGCTTAACATGAAGTCTTTCTGTCAGGTTGTTGTGCTTGGTTCGGCTACGTTCCAGCCGTTTATGCAGCTTCCAGGAGGACAGCGTAGAGATATTATCGAAGACCTACTTGACCTTCAAATCTTCACAACCATGAACTCGCTCCTCAAAGATAAGATGCTGGATAATAGTAGCGAATTAGATGATGTTTCAGCCGATCAAAGAGTTTTGATGGGTAGAATAGAAATAATCAAGGAACACCTGCTCGAGAAGCAAACTAACAATGAGAAGCTCGTTGCTGAGAAAATTAACGTTATTGATGACACAAATGAAAAGCTTATTGCTCTCCACGACCAATGTAAAAGTATCGAAGAGCAAATAGCTAATTTTAAAGAAAGTATTCAAGACGAACCTAAAATCAGCAAGCGTATTAATCAACTCTCGCAGCTTAGGCATAAAATTGAAGCTAAACGTGCTCTGATTGATAAGGATGTAGCCTTTTTCGAAAGACATGAGAACTGTCCTACTTGTACTCAGAGTATTAGTAATGAGTTTCGCGAAAATACGTTGTTCACTAAGAATAATGAGATCAAAAGTATCGATACCGCCCTTGTAGATCTTGTTACACAGTACGATGAAACTAATGCTCGTTTGAATGAGATGATAGAGGTTCATGCGAATGTACAAACTTTGCAAATGCAACAAATTAAATTACGTTCTAATGGCGAATCTTTAGCTAAATATCGCGACCAGCTGATGAAAGAAATCAATCAGATAAATGTTTCACATGAGGCTGACGAAGATTCTAAAATGGCTGATCTTGAGGTAGAACTAAATTCTGTCGCCGCTCGTTATAATGATGCAATGGATCAAAAGCAGATTTATTCAGCGGCTGCTATGCTACTGAAAGACGGTGGTATTAAGGCAAGGATTATCAAGCAGTATGTTCCTGTTATTAATAAGCTCATCAATAAGTATCTTTCAGCTATGGATTTCTTTGTGCAGTTCGAGCTTGACGAGGAATTTAACGAAACAATTAAATCTCGATTCAGAGACGAATTCTCATACGCTTCTTTCTCTGAAGGTGAGAAGATGCGAATTAATCTTGCTATCTTGTTTACATGGCGTTCTGTGGCTAAGTTGCGTAATTCTATCAGCACTAACCTTCTTATTATGGACGAAGTGTTCGATAGCTCTCTAGATTCTAATGGTACAGAAGAGTTTATGAAGATACTAAATAACCTGACATCGGATACGAATACGTTTATTATCAGCCATAAAACTGATCAGCTGTACGATAAATTTACTAATGTGATTAAATTTGAGAAGCATAAAAACTTCAGTAAGGTTGCATGATGGGATTACTACTTTACACAAAAATGTTCGATAACGAAAATTTAGACCTACTACCGTGGTGTCCAAAACAATATCCATACACTCAATCTGTTAATAGAGTTATGCAGGGTATGGATCCTTTTAATGTGACGCTTGGTTGTGAAACTATTGCTGAAATTTTGCAGTTACCAACGAACAATAAAACATATGAAGATATGGCTATTGAAAGAGCTATTCAGTTTAAGGAACTAGATGGCGATATATATATTATGTACAGCGGCGGTGTTGATAGTACTACCGCTGTAACAGCCTTCCTTGCTTCTTGGTCTACAGAAGAATTGCAACGTGTTCATATTTTAGCTTCTATCACGAGTATCGCAGAATTTCCGCAAATGTGGAATTTAATTGTGGAGAAGTTTAAGGGTAGAATTACTTCTTCATACGCTCATGTTGAGAAAGCATGCAAGAAAGGTCATGTCATCACTGGCGAGCATGGCGATCAAATATTCGGTAGCGATGTAATTAAGAAAGTTGTCGATCATCATGGCGAAGAAGGTATACATGCTAACTGGAAAACTAAAATGCCAGTTGTGTATAATGATATGTTTGGCAAATCAATCGCTTCAAAATTTATAGAAGTTTACGAGCGAACTACAGTAGCTTGTCCGTTTCCTATTAAGAGCTGTTTTGATTGGGTATGGTGGTTTAATTTCACCAACAAGTGGCAGCATGTTAAGTACAGATTGCTAGCATATAAAGATTGGGAAGATCCAAGAACTAATTTTTCTAAGATCCATCATTTCTTCGATACTCCTGAATGGCAGCGATGGAGTTTAGATAATCATGATCAAAAAATTGAAAACAGCTTGAGATCTTATAAAGTAGCAGGGAAAAAATTCATCATAAAGCACACAGGCTATGATGAATATATAACTAAGGGTAAAGTAGGAAGCTTGAAAAATCTTTGGAAAAATAAAGGGTTTTATGAAGCCGTTGACGATAATTTGAATTTTATCACAAAAGAATATGCTATGGAGTTTATCAATGGAAAATGAATATATTGAAGATAATGATATTGATTATGACTACTACCTTTATGTTTACAGAAACAGAATCGTAAAAATCGTTAAAACTCGAAAAGCGTATAATGTGGTAAAGTATAGTACTGTCATCACATACTCTAAATCTTTTATTCCTAAAGGATTAACAATTAAAGATCTTTTGTATAACTACAACTATACTCTTACAGAGGGTTATCATAAGGTCGACGAAGAAGGCGATGAAGACAATTTAAATTCACTGAAGCGAATGACTGCTGTTCTTAGATATCTTGAAAAATTTCAATTGTTGACAAATTTCTTAAAATCTTCTATAATTTCAAGAGCGGCTGATGAAGATATCTACAATCGTTTGTTGATGCAACAAATTCAAAATTACGAACAGAATCCTGAAGATATCGGCAGCTTACTTGAGGCTGAATTTAAATGTTCGAAATATGAAAGTTATGAAGCTCTAATCGAATCTATTAAGCTAAAATATAGCGATGCTTCAGAAGTATTTGCATATATACGATATAAGGAGTTTGAGTTTAAGAACCTCCTTCGTAGCAATAATTTCCTAGAGGTCCAAAAGATCTTAGTAGAAATGAAACAAAAACTCAAAATATGAGAAATTGAAATGATTGTTTTTCCTAACAATAAAGTTAGAGCAGACGTTATCGACAAACGTGATAGCATGTATCCAACATACGCCGTCATGACAAATACGTATCATAAAATTGATAACGACCAAATTGGCTGGGCGACTATGTTTGGCTTCTCGCTAGGTGATTGCAAGGTTGTTGTTGGGGCTGACGTTTATCATCTAAAGCCAAACCAGTATTTTTCTATCCCTGTTAGAAATAAATGTGTTCACATAACACACGAAGATCAGCCTTCTTGTTTGTTTGCAGTATTCCGCCTTGGGTTTATTGGTCATGAACTTATTGGAAAACAAGATGTTACACGTACTGGTAAGTTGTCGTATATTGACGGCTGTTCTGACTCTCTGATGGTTTATCCGCCTCGCCTTGGTGATCCAACGTTGAATTATTTGTTTTTCCCACCAAATACCAATCAGTCGTTTCACACGCATCCGAGTCTACGCATTGGTTGCGTTATTGATGGTGAAGGTATTTCGCATGCAGAATATGTCGTACCGCTTACCCCAGGTACTTTCTTTTGTCTTGAGGAACATGAGCTTCATCGTTTTGTAACAAAAGATAAAAGTATGAAAGTAATCGCATATCACCCAGATGGCGACTGGGGTCCAACAGACGAAAACCATACTATGTTAAACAGGACTTATATAAAGAAATGATCACTCAATTAGAAACAGATCCAGAAACTGGCGAGCTGATAATGATCATCCCACCTGATCTTTTATCGCAGATGGGATGGATTGAAGGCACAGAATTATTTTGGATTGACAATGAAGATGGCTCTTATAGCTTGAAGGAAAAAAAGAATGAATCTAGTGAAGCACAACGACCCGATCCTGATCACCCAGTGTCAACCGTTCAACTTTCAGGAACCTCCATTCGACCCGATTGAGTTTTCACATGAGCTCGTGAAGTTCATGTACGATAACAAAGGTATCGGTCTAGCAGCTAATCAAGTCGGCGTTCCTTATCGTGTATTCGCTATGCGTGGTGAGCCACAAAATTTTGTCTGTTTTAATCCTAGAGTCGTACAACCTTCTGCAGAAAAGATAAGTCTCGAAGAAGGATGCCTTTCGTTCCCAGGCTTGATTGTTAAGGTAACAAGACCAAGGCATGTTCGTGTTCGTTTTCAAACACCAAATGGTGATACTCGAACCGAAACGTTTATCGGTATGACTGCTAGAATTTTTCAACATGAGATTGATCATCTTGACGGAAAGCTTTACTTTTCTCGTGCTTCGAGGTATCATAGAGAAATGGCAATGAAGAAGTGGAAACGAGGCGACTTCTCATCTATCGAAGTTAAACATAATCCTATCGGAGTTTATAGTGAACATCTTCTACGTCGACCCTGATCCTGGAACTGCAGCCCAATGCTTGGTTGATAAGCATGTTGTCAAAATGATTCTCGAGAGCGCCCAGTTGCTCTCGACAGCACATCGAGTGCTAGATGGTATTGAGTATGAAGGAAAATCTAAATCTGGTAGGAAGGCTCGACGATGGCTTCTTCCAGACTCTCGAGATTACACTATGTATGCAGCAACACACATTAACCATCCATCAGCTGTATGGTGTCGTCAATCAATTGAAAATTACAATTGGCTGGTAGACCATATGTTTGGACTCATGGGTGAGTATACACATCGTTACGGCAAAACACACAAGTGTTATGGAGAGCTTTCTTATCAGCTTCAATCTCCTCCTAAAAACTTGAAAGAATGGGACTGGACTCCTATGCCTTCGTGCATGGTAGAAGAATATATTATTTCAGAAGACCCCTTGACAAATTACAGAAACTACTATAGAATAGGAAAGTTAAATCTTCATAAGTGGACTAACAGGCAACCTCCGGAGTGGATAGATGGGCAGATTTGAGTGGGATTGGTTTATTGGGTGGACATGCGCAACGACTATGGTTCTAGGTATTGTAACAGTGATTTATCTTGGATCGACTGATAATAATCAAAGGTATTATGCATCAATGGATAAGTGCACTACTGCTGGTGGATCGTTTATTCCTCAAAGCCGTGGAGACGCAATTTGTATCATGGGGTTTAAGCAATGAGTTTTTATACAGATGTACAAGACTTTCATCAGGCATTCGGGCAGCGTATTGGTGAGAAGCCAGAGTTTCCTGATGATGATGAACGTAAGCTGAGAGTTAAGCTTCTTAGGGAAGAATTTACTGAATACCTAGACGGAGAATCTTTCAATGATCTTGTTGAAGTTGCCGATGCACTTGCTGACATTATCTATATTGCTTGTGGCACTGCCGTTTCTTATGGTATTCCTTTGGACGATGTTTTTGCTGAGGTGCATCGAAGCAATATGGCAAAGCTGGTCGATGGCAAGGTAATTCGTCGAGAAGATGGCAAGGTTCAAAAGCCAGAAGGCTGGACGCCGCCTGATGTTAAAGGTATCTTGGGAGTTTGATGATGGTAGAAGTATTGGTTAGAAAAAATGTTGGTGCCGAGGAAACTCTTGGTACCTTCATCAGTAAAGAATATTATGACAGGGTAATTGATTCTGACTGTGATCTTTATGCTGAGATGATTGATGGTACTATTTCTGAAGAAAATCTTATCTTCAAGTACCGTAAGAATACCTTCACTAAGGAAGAGCAAGATGCAGCCTATGCTGGTCTTCGCGAAGCTGCAACTGAATCTCAAAATCGTGGTATGGCGGCTGGCCCTCGTGGCGAACAGCTTGGCCAAGAGAAGCGTCAAAATCGCGACTGGGTGACGGGCGAGCAACTTAATATTCTCGAGCATTTGGCTCGTCCGCTCAACACTATTGATGATGGTACTACCATTGAATCTATCAAGGAAGCATACAAGCGTGGCCACAAGGAGGAAACTCGTGGTCAGGTTTGGCTTCGCTCAGAGGTAACTAAGCTTTATCCTGAGTATCATGGTTGGTTTGATAAGTGGCTGGCAGGCGCTGAGAAAATGCCTCGTGAACAGCAAATCCATGATGCTAAATTTATAGTTAAAAATTACATTTCTGATACCAACTACGCTCAGTCAGTTATGTCTGGTATCGCTGGGTATTTCGATCGTTATCCACGTATTCCGTATGGTCGTGCTACATCATACACAGAAAAGAACTATGATAAGTTCGCTCTGTGTTATCCTTATCTTCATAAGCTTAATGATCAGTTCGCAAAGTTAATCCCTGGCAGATGGAAGGCTCAAAATGTACAGGCAAATAGACTTGACCCTCGATTCCGTATTGATGGCACTGTCTTCACTACTCTTACTGTTAACCACAACTGGCGTACTGCCTGTCACCGTGATGCTGGCGATCTTACTACTGGTTTCAGTAACATTTGTGGGGTTACTGGTCCTGAAGGTAAAGGATGGCGTGGTGGTCAGTTTATTCTGCCTGAGTACCGCATTGCTATTGATCTCCAGCCTGGCGATATGTTGCTTGTAAATAACCATGCTGGCATCCATGCTAACGACGAGCTTATCGGTGATGACAACGACCGTATGACCATTGTTGCTTACTTTCGCGAAAAGATGGTTGAGTTGCAGTCATGGGATTACGAGAACCTTCGCAAGCAATATATTGACGATCGTCGTCTCAATAAGGACCATCCTCTTCAGCGTACTCTTTGGAACGGTGTTTCTGCAGGTATGTGGGAAGAGCAGGAGTGGTATGATTATATGAAGGCTCACAATATTGCTGATCCTTATGGTAAAGAAACATCTTCTTTGGAGGGATTCTTTTGAGTCTACATGCATTTTTCGATGAACCTTCAGACCTCGATTGGTTTAATCAAGGCAACGCTAATTCGACAGGCATAGGCATAAAAGTCGGCTATCGTAGAGTTGCTGGTAAAATTGGATTAACCACACACGAAGGTGGGACTCGTGGAGCTTGGGTAGATAAACGTGTCGGTTTGTTCAAGTGGATGTTTTCGCTTGGTTATAACATCAGTTTGTTGTCAGAAGGAACAGAACACACTCGTAACGAAGGTATTAACAGATCTGAAACCTATCATGGTTATGATATTCTTTGTCTTGAGTTTGGCGGGACAAATATGCAGTTCTATGGTAAAGAGTGGATGAAAACTGTTAATATTATTGCAAACCATAAAGACAAACTGAAAATTTTTATCTGCGACGACCCAGATCTTTCGTTCTTGTGGGAGCTTCTACCCGCCGACGAAGATTACAGTAAGTGGTCTATTTGGGCTAATGCTACTAATGCAGAAGAAGTACTACGTGTTTTGAAAGCTCCTGTTGGAGTTAAATGTCGTCACGTTGCCATGGATAAATACATGGAAGCAGATTCTTTCAGTCCAGGATCTATCGATAAGGTAGTGTATATTGGGCGTAATAGTGGACGAGCTGCATATTTTAAAACCTTGGGCAAGTCCCCATATCTTCAAATTGCCGGTAAAGCAAAAGAGTGGGAAGACTATCCAAACCTTACGCTTGTCGATGTTCCTCAGCAAAAGGATCGTCGTAAGTTTTATCGCGACTATTATGGGTGTTTAGCTATCTATGACAAAAAACATAAAGAAACTGGGTGGCATACAGGAAGAGCATATCATGCATTATATGCCGGAATTCCTGTTCTGGCTCCTCCTGGGAACGATGGCCTTGCTTGGTGCTACCCTATTAATGAACCTTCCGACATAGAAAAGTTTGTCCAACTTTCTGTTGAAGAAAGGCAAGCTATTTGGAAGAAACAACTTGACAAAGTGAGAGAATGATAGTATCATATGATATTGATGGCGTTTTAGCTGAAGGTCCACCACTCTCAGAAAAGAAGTGGGGGCGTATGAATAAGTTCGAGCGTTCTGATAGAAAGAGGTTCCTGGTAGAGTGGTACCGCTCCGCTGCTCCTCTTTTAGTGCCGAAAGATCCTTATTTTATTGCAGTATCTGCTCGTAAAAATGAAGGAGAAGTGTACGCAGCAACTAAACAGTGGTTGGACTACCATTATCCAAAACGTGTAGTAGATTTGTATCTTCTAGAAAATTCTAGATCAGTTTTGAACGCTGCTACTTTCAAGGCTAATATTATGATCAAGGAAAATGTGCAAGTGCACTATGAAGATAATAAGCCAGTGCTGAAAATTATGAAAGAACTAGCTCCCAAGGTTCAGTATTACTTTTGGAAGCAAGGAATGCAAGAACCCGTGGAGTACTAAGGAGATATATTATGGATGAAGTTAAGGTGGTATATGGTATGGAAGATAAGCTCGAAGTTACGAAGGTAACAGCTAGTTATGGTGAAATCAATGTTTTTGGAAAAAACTTCTATAAGTACGCCGAAGATCGCATTATCACAGATTTGCATGACTATATAGATAATACGTATGGCGAACACTACAAGACAGAAAATCACGATATCGAGTGTTTTGATGCTTGGATTGCTCTAGGAGAATCAACTCCTACCTTCCGTAATACAGCTCTTAAGTACCTCTGGAGGTATGGTAAGAAAAATGGCAGCAATAAAGCTGATTTGATGAAAGCTCTACATTACACGATGATGTGTTTGTATGTAGATCACTATAAGGATGATGATAATGGAAATTAATGTACCTGTTGAATTGCTACGTGAGAATAAGTTATTTGTTGCTACGCCAATGTATGGCGGTATGTGTGCTGGCATGTTTGCCAAGTCTACCGCCGACTTGTCTGCTATCTGCACCCAGTACGGGATTCCTATCCAGTTTTACTACCTCTTTAATGAATCGTTAATCACTCGCGCACGAAACTATTGTGTAGATGAGTTCATGCGTTCTGATGCAAAGCATCTTATGTTTATTGACGCCGATATTGGTTTCAATCCTCAGGATGTTATTGCTTTAATGGCGCTTCAGGCTCAGGAACCCGAGAAGTATGATATTATCGGCGGTCCTTATCCTAAGAAGTGCATCAGCTGGGAAAAGATCAAGCTTGCTGTTGACAAGGGCGTAGCGGATGAAGATGCTAATGTTCTTGAGAAGTTCGTTGGTGATTATGTTTTCAATCCTAAGAACGGTACGGGATCTATCCCGATTTCTGAGCCAGTCGAAGTTCTTGAAATCGGTACTGGCTTTATGATGATCACAAAGCAAGCCTTGACAAAGTTCAAGGACCATTATCCTGAGTATAGCTACAAGCCTGATCACGTACGTACGGAAGCTTTTGACGGCTCTCGCGAGATTATGCAGTATTTCCAGGCTGAGATTGATCCTGCTTCAAAGCGTTATCTTTCTGAGGATTATTGGTTCTGCCAGAAGGTTCAAAACATTAACTTGCGCACTTGGTTCTGCCCTTGGATGAAGATGCAGCATGTTGGTACATATATCTTTGGCGGTTCGCTTGCAGATCTTGCATCTATCGGTGCTTCTGCAACAGCTGATCCTGGCGCTCTTGGTGGCAAAAAGAAGAAGTGAGGTAATATATTATGTTGATTCAGCTTACACATCCAGAAGCCAACTACGAGTTTTGGATTGATGATAACGAAATTACAGTGATGGAACGTTATAATCGCCCGCCTTCTATGTTGATTACAATGAACGACGATCGTCCTAACGTTACAGCATTGGTTCTCAAGAGTGGAAAGATTATGTCTTGTAAGGAAACCCCAAGCCAAATTTTCGAAGTTATGAAGAACGCCAAGCCCCCATTTGTGATTACTGGAGAATAATATAACATGATTTTGAGTGAAAAGACCATTGAAGTTTTGAAGAACTTCTATTCCATCAATCCTTCGCTCGTTGTGAAGGAAGGTAATGTTTTGACTACCATTTCGACTGCTAAGACGATTGTTGCTAAGGCGACTGTGACTGACATGTTCGTTAAGCGATTCGCAATGTATAATCTCGGTCAGTTGATTAGCACTGTAACTGCTGCCGAGAAGGCTGACATTACCTTCAAGGATAATTGCCTCCTCGTCAAGGACAATGAATCTGAGGAAACCACGCTGGTCTATGCTGATGAGTCAGGCATCAAGGTTCCGCCTGAAAAGCCGATCAACCTTCCGACTATCGAAGCTTCATGCAATATCACTGCCGAGCAGCTTCGTAGCGTGCAGAAGCGTCTTGGTATCCTCAATCTCCCTGAGATTGCAGTAGTTGGCGATGGCGATAAGGTTTATCTTCGTGCTATCGATACCAAGAATCCTTCTAGCAACATGTTCTCTATTGTTATTGGTTCGACAGATAAGAATTTCCGTGCTGTTTTTAAGCCAGAAAATCTTAAGGTTATCCCAGACAATTATGAAGTGAGTATCTGCTCTAAGGGTATTTCCCACTTCAAGGGACAGGATATTGAATACTGGATTGCTGTTGAAGCCCATTCAACCTATAATTAAAGGTTGACTTTTTCTACGGGAGGGGCTATTATAGTTCCTCCCACTTTTATATTATGAGGTATGTGATGACTGATCGCAAAACCAGATTGACAAAATCTTATGCACCAATTAAGAACGGTCTTACTATTCTTCTTGATGATGTAAAACCAGATCCAGTTCCGCTGAAGAGATATGATAAGAGATCTGGAAAAATGTTAACAGTTGATAATTTTTACACAAAACAAAACAAACAAGATATAGATCCTAGATTTTTATCTGTACGAGATTTCCGTGGCTATACAACTGATGATTGGAATGAAGCTTGCGCTAACCAACGTCGTGGGTTGAAATTTAAAACCAATGCAGAATTAGAATTTGCAAATCTCGAACAGTTTTTGAAGGATAATGAAAATGCTTGAAGAATTTCTCTGGGTCGAAAAATATCGCCCTAAGACTGTTGAGGAAACTATCCTACCAGCCGAACTGAAGGCTGTGTTTCAACAATTCGTTGACCAAAAGAATATTCCTAACCTAATCCTTTCTGGCTCTGCTGGAGTTGGTAAAACAACTATCGCCCGTGCTATGCTCGAGCAGCTTGGTTGTGATTACATCGTAATTAACGGATCTATGAATGGTAACATCGACACACTACGGAATGAAATTCTCAATTTTGCCTCAACAGTATCGCTTTCCGGAGGTCGAAAGTATGTCATATTGGATGAAGCCGATTACCTTAACGCAAACTCAACTCAACCTGCCCTCCGCAATTTTATGGAAGAGTTCTCACGAAATTGTGGTTTCATCCTCACTTGCAACTTTAAGAACCGAATCATTGAACCGCTACATTCTCGGTGCTCTGTCGTAGACTTCAAGATTAGTAAGAAGGATATGGGCAAGCTCGCTATGCAGTTTATGAAGCGAGTGCTTGGTATCCTTGCAACGGAAAATATCTCGAGCGACAAGGCGGTAGTAGCTGAAGTTATTCAGAAGCATTTCCCTGATTGGCGTCGTGTTCTTAATGAACTACAGCGCTACGCTGCAACAGGTTCAATCGACTCTGGTATCCTTGCTAACGTCCAGGAAATTTCAATCAAGGAACTGGTCGAACTTCTTCGTGATAAGAACTTCACCGAGATCCGTAAGTGGGTGGCGAACAACATTGATCTTGACCAGAACGAGATCTACCGTAAAATTTATGATCAAGCGTCAAATTTCCTGACGCCCACCAGCGTAGCACAGCTTGTTTTGTTCATAGCTAAATACCAGTATCAGGCTGCTTTTTCTGCTAACCCAGAAATTACTCTTGTTGCATGTCTAACAGAAATTATGATGGAGTGTGAGTTTCAATGACACCATTCGATGTTATTAACTCTATAACATACACTAAAAAACCCTTGGTCGTTGACGAAGCATCTGAAAAGATGTACAATGCGTACAACGTTAACAAGGGTCTATCATATTTCAAAGACACTATCTTTCATGCCCAAGAGATGAATATCAGTTATCATCTTGATTCCAAGCTCCAACATGATTATCTTTTCAATTCTATTAGGAAGCAAAAGAGATTCGCTAAGTGGGTTAAACCAGAAAAGGATGCTGATCTTGAAGCTGTCAAAATTTATTTCAATTATGGTTATCAAAAAGCAAAAGAAGCAATGTCAATTTTGTCGAAAGACCAATTAATTTACATTAAAGAAAAGGTTAAAGGTGGAGCATGCGAGAGATAAAATCTATTGATAATTTTTATCCAAAAGAAATGTTCGAACAATTTTTAAAAATGTATTCGAACGTACCAATGAGGTATGGATGGAAAGGTGGTCATAGGGTAGATCCTCATGGCCATTGGAACCATTCATTTTTCACAGCTAGTTCTCAAAATTTGGCTGATTATACATTTAAATTGGACGGGTTGCTCGCTGAAATGTGCGAGTATGTTAAGAATCATGAAGCGTTGAGTGGTGAAGATCTCGCTCTGGTAAGATGCTACATCAATGGTCATACCTATGGTGTAGAAGGTTATTTCCATCAAGATAGCAGCAGAGAAGATGAGATCACAACAGTCCTTTATATGAATGATGAATGGAATCCTAATTGGGCTGGTGAAACAGTTTTCCTTGATACGAAAAGTAAAACAAGATTGCAAAGAAGCGTTCTCCCATACCCAAATAGAATGGTAATGTTTCCTTCACAAATTCCACATGCAGCTAGAGGAGTTTCTAGAAAGTGTTTGGTGCTTCGTCAAACGTTTATGTTCAAATTTAGAAAAAAGAGAACTGCAAATTTTGAAAAACTAAGTACATTCCTTGTGAAGAAGGGTACTACTAATTTTAAACACCAGAAGGGAACTTTGCACGATCATCTCGTTCGTGTCTATCAGCTTTTAGAATCGAATGGATTTTCAGAAGATATCTGTTTTGGTGGTGGTCTTCATTCCGTATTCGGCACCAATGCTTTTACAAGAAACGTATTTACTGCCGATGACGAACAAACTCTGATTGACAATTTTGGCGCTAGAGCTACAGAACTAGCTGGCCTTTTCAGTAAAATAAACAGACCTAAATATCTCGAGAACCCAAAATCAATCAGCGATGATGGAGTTGTTGTGGTGTTAAATGATGAAAGTGAACTTACTCTCGATCGAGATACGTATTATGCACTCTGTGCTATAGAGTGTGCTAATCTTATAGATCAGGAATCTATGAAAAACAAGTCCAACCTCCAAGCATTCTGGGATCAAAATGCCAAATAAAATAAATAAGAAGAACAATAATCATGAGGTAAACAATGGCTATATTAGATTCACTGATCGAGGTGAGAATCGCTGAAGAAGAAGATTTCCTAAAGATCAAGGAAACGCTTACACGTATCGGCGTTGCTTCCAGAAAAGATCACAAGCTTTACCAATCTTGTCACATCCTTCACAAGCAGGGTAAATATTACATCGTGCATTTTAAAGAGCTTTTCGCTCTTGATGGCAAACCAACAAATTTCAGTGAAGAAGATATCGGTCGCCGAAACACTATATGTCAGCTGCTTGAAGATTGGAATTTAATCAAGGTAGTTGAATCTGACAAGATCAAAGCAATAAGGACTCCTATGAGTCAGATCAAGATCCTTCCTCACAAAGAAAAAGATGAGTGGGAGCTTGTGGCAAAATACAACATTGGCAGGAAAAAAATCTAATATAATGTGAGGTGAAATGTTTAATATGTTCAAGCCAAAGCCAAAGACTACCGCCGAAGAAAAGCTGGAGGAAATCAAGAATATTCTTTTTCCTCCTTTTTCCAAACAAACCAACAAAGACATCATCTTCCTAGTCGACTACTCTGCAGACTCAAATTTGCAAGCAGCAGTTGGTGACTTGGAGGAAGGTCACAACGACGAAATTGTCCAGAAGACCATCACGAGGGTAATTGATCGGCTTATTGAAGTTAGGAAAATCCTCAAGGCATATGGAGAATTTGATACCGAAGCCCAATACATCATCGTTGATGATTTGCCCACCGAAGAAGAGGAAATTGAAGTTGGAACCGAAAGACGATATTGATTGTTTCATAGAGGCGCTCGAGGAGATCATTGACGCCCGAGACGATATGTGGCAGGAAGAAAAGTATGCCAACTACCGTCAAGCCAACAAGATCTACGACGAGCGGCTCGTTCCCGCTAAAGACAAGCTCAGGTTCTTTTTGACCGAAATCATCAAGGTAACGAAGGTTTCGGAAAAAGAAACGTAGTTTGCAAATCTTTTTCCTTTACAAATTCACCCGACTACGGTAGAATGATAATAGTGAAACAGGAGATGTGAAAATGACTAAAGCTTACCTTTTTGAATCGTTTAAGGCGCTTGATTCCGTTGAAGCCAAGCTTGAGTTTCTCCGGTCTATTGCCAAGCTTAACCTTCCCTATGATATTAATTTTGATGCCTTGATTTCGGCGTGGGAAAGCCAAGCTGAAGTCGCCTAAAATTCTATTGCCCAGCTTGAGTCTAAAAACTTGAGCTGGGCTTTGAAAAAAAGTTATTGCCAAGCTTCCTTTTTTGCTTTACAAATATCCAGTTCTAAGCTAGAATGATAATAGAGGTTGAAACGGGCGCTTCGCCCCCACCTGACTGGAGCTAGGCAATGGAATACAACGGTACGGTCTACGTCATGATCCGCCAGTTCAATGGCCATTACTACATGGTCCCGAAGCAGCATGCTTCGAAGTTCAATAAGCGTACCAAGCTGGTCATCGAGACCTCGCTGCTCACCTCTAGCCCTGAGGATCAGGCAGAGAAGGCGAGGATCGTCTCTAAGATCATCAAGGTGAATCGGTCGATTCCTAAGTCGGTGGTCGCCTTCCCCGTCGAGCAGTTCAACCGTATGCTCTGGAAGCACCAGATACCTGAGCTTGGCTACGCTGCCTAATCAACTGGAGCTGAACAATGTTTGTAGCCATCCTGACGAATTTCGGTAACACCATCTACAGCGGTAACAGCCTCGAAGCTGCTATTGCTAAGGTAGAGTCGGCTTGCTTTGAAGCTACGGTCCAGTCGTATCAGCCTGACGGTAGCAGCCGCCTCATGTCCTTCAGCCCGATCGGCGGCTGGAAAATCATTTGTTAATCATATTGAATTTTTCACTTTACAAATATCGAAAAGTACGGTAGAATGATAATAGTGAAAGAGGAGAGTTGAATGTCTAGCTTTGAAACTCTGATCGTGTTCGGTCCCCTTCTGGTTCTCGCCTTTGGCTTGACCATAGCTATGGCCATTTCTCACTACAATGAGGTGAAGTGATGTCTGGTATGAACCTGCTGTTGTCTGATTCTCGTGGTGTCTATATCCCTCGTGACTTTGCCGATTTCGGCGAGCACTGGCGTGGCGTGTCAGCTGAGGATCTCGCTATCCTCGCCGCTGGACCCGAGCACGAGCAATACTGGGATGCTTGGGATTCGATCCTGTATACCGCCTCATATGTCGACGAGAAAGACAATGTGTGGCACCTCCATCAGGATGGTGACCTCTGGGCTATCTGTGAGGCTCTGATGACCGACGAGGAGTACTACGGCTACTACGGCGAGCATCGGGTAGATCTTGACGCTGACAGCCGCCTTGAGACTGATAACTGGTATGACACTTCTGCGGAGTTGCACTAATGACTGATACATTCCTTGCCAAAGACCCAGTGGTCGCCCTGCGAGAGTTGGTTGACGAGCTATATAAGCGTATCACCGATAGCCGTAGGCTGTTAGCGATGTATGACGAAGATCCTGATCTAGCTCGTCGTGGTCACGACAAAGGTTATGCTCAGGGTATTCGTGAGGAAATTGCGTACCTTGAGCGACTCCTTGACAAGGTGGAGCGTAGCTAATGAGTATGCATATTCTTCCTGCATTCGTCTCAACGACGAGTACCCGAAAGCGTAAGTCAACGTTGACGGGGAAGCAGAAGATTCAACTCGCTGCTCATCAGCAGTGGATTGAAAAAATGACGAAAGGTGTCAAGTCTGATAAAAAAGTTCTTGACAAATTATGGAGAAAGAGCTATAATGAGTCTATGGTAGTTGATCGAGAGGCGTTCACGAAGTCAGGTATGGCTCCTGGCGTTTGTGCGAAGCCTGACGAGAAAGTCTACTCTGGTGAAATGAAGCTCATAGGCATCGCTACGATGCACAAGAGCAACATGGTTCCTGTGTTCAAGAAGCAGGATGCCGAAGATATAGCTAGAATGCGGAGAGGTTAACATGAAGATTGCAGATAAGCTTAAGAAGATCAATGGGTCGCTGACCGTTAATTTCTATGACAACGGATACATGGTTGAAGTGAATGGTCGTGATTTCGATGACGACTACACCGATATCAAGATCGTTTGTCTCTCTCTTAAAGAGATCAACGATGTGATCGCTGAAGCTGTTGAGATGGAGAAATCGTAATGGATAGGATTGAAATTCAGGCTCAAGACACTTCTGGTATGTGGCGTACGTATCATGTTACCATGAATGACTCACAACGAATTGTAGCTGAGATGCGTTCAATCCAGTCTCGTTACCCGAGCTATCGCGTACGAGCGGTAGACCAGAATGGTCGAATTGTTGACATTCTGTAAAATAAACCTTGACTTTTTTCATAAAAGTCACTATAATAATGAAAGTTGGTCGTTCGACTGACTAAATAAAGTGAAATTGGAGATCATAATGACTAAGACTAATCGTGTATTGGAAGCCCTTCAGAATGGTGAGGAACTCACTGCTAAGCAGATTACCGCTCGCTTCGGCGCTGCAAATCCGCATGACGTAGTGTATCAGCTTCGTAGCCAGGGTTACTGCATCTATCTCAATGAGAAGCGTAACTCGAAGGGTCATGTTAAGGGCAAGTACCGTATCGGTACGCCATCACGTGCCCTAATTGCAGCTGGCTACAAAGCCATGACTGCTGGTCTCGTCTAAACGGTAGGGAAACCTACTAGTGGGCGGGATCCGAAAGGTTCCCGCCTTTTTTTATGCATACGCTGTTTGACATTGTTGGAAGACGAAACACCGGGGATTCTGGCTCCCAAGGCTAGGATTCTTACCCCATCGTGGGTGTAACGGTTGTTTCTTCTAAAAGAGCTATGCGATGCTGCCACATCGTTAGTGGCAGCTACAAGATACCTCGTATGGGGTATGCAAGATATCTCTTTTAGAAGAAACAACTTATTAGGTGTGGTGTTATGGAAAATCCCAGTGTTCCTGGGCAGCGCACAGTCAATGGGTCCTCTGTCCTGCAGGCACGGCCAATACTGAGTTGTAATCGAAATAGGAGTCATGACCTGAAATAAGATTACAGA
>Ga0114978_10001128_pt1 | contig 22492 bp, 38 predicted proteins | sample S_140212_EF_Meta_FD_87027 | JGI IMG/M metagenome (GOLD analysis project Ga0114978, IMG submission 87027) | Freshwater microbial communities from Lake Simoncouche, Canada to study carbon cycling - S_140212_EF_MetaG | ecosystem: Environmental > Aquatic > Freshwater > Lake | place: Lake...
TTGCACTGCTCTAATAACACTTGTTCTAATTGCGCTTGTTCTGCTTTTAGTTCAGCGTCTTGTAACTCAAACTCTCTTGCTATATTCTCACGTTGACCGCGTATTGTCAAGTAAGCTTGTACAATCTCATCTAACTTAATATTATCACTCATGATTCTAACTCCTCTCTATAAAGATCAACTAACTTGGTATGTAAATCTACTTTGCCTTGCAACATCTTATAAATTCTTTTCTCTACATCCGACCCTTCAAGATGAACGACTGTCATCTTATTCTTCTGACCTACACGATCCATACGGGCAACACATTGTAGGTAAGTTTCAACTCCCATTACAGGTGACCAAAAGACTATGGTATCTGCTCTAGTTAGCGTCACTCCGTGAGAAGCTGCTTGCGGTTGAATAACTAATACACGAGGATCGTCCATACTTTGAAAGCGTTGAATGATGTGCGCTCTATCTGTCGCTGATACTTCCCCGTTAATAACTTCGTTTGATATATCTTGTTTAGTTAAGTATTGAGATACAACTCGTATCGTATGTCGGTAAGGCACAAATACTAATATCTTATTAGTAGTCTCAGCAATCACTTCACTTAACGCAGATAGACGAGGTGAAATATCAAACTCAATAACTTCTTTTTTATCTGTATATACTGCACCACCTGATATTTGTAATAGTTTATTAAGATTGGCGGCCGCGTTAACTGCACTTACAGATTCTCCTGCGGTCTCAATAAGCATCTGTTCTTTTAACTGCTTATAATATTTTTGTACTTGAGGCGTCAATGGTATATCTCGCGTCTGATACATAACATCAGGTAAATCTAGGCAATCATTTTTAGCGTATCTAATCGCGGGTTGTAGTGCTTTAAATACTTCATCTTTAGCATTGTGTTTTGGTATCCATTTAAATCGTGTAATCTGTTGCATTACTTTATCGCGCCATGCCATAGCAAATTTAGGAACGCGTTGAGGTGCTACAAGTTTAGCTAAACCATAAGCGTCGACAGGTGATTGGGCCGCGGGCGTACCTGTGAGCATCCACAATCTTGTTTCAGGTTTAAGAATTTTAGATAGTGTTTTCCAACGAGCCGTGCTTGGACTCTTATACGCGTTAGCTTCATCGATCACTACTAAATCAAACCCGCCTTTAATGATTGCATCTTTAACAATAGCTACGCCATCATAATTAATAATAACAAATTCATATTCACCATTAATAATCTTTTCTCGTTTAGTCGAAGTTCCATGAGCGATACCCACTGATCTATGCATGCACGTATTAAAGACATCACCTTGCCAAGCTGAATACATAATCGACAACGGACATATAATAAGAACGCGTTTAACTTTGCCCTGTTTCATTAGATAATCTGCCGACCAAAGTACTGACGAGGTTTTACCCGTACCCGCTTCGTTAAAACAAAAGGCGCGATGATTGATACTTAAAAATTCTGAGGTAACACGTTGGTGGTCGAAAGGTTTATATATACCCGGCCAATCATAATCACGTACGATAGGTGAAGGTAAGTTACTTCGAAATGCAATAAGTTGATTAAGGCGAGTCATCTCATCAACACCCCAAAATACAATAAGGTCTGTGAGATTGCCTTTTTGTTCTATCACTTCACACTTTTCAATATTGCTCGTGATGTGAGAAACAATGTGCTCAGGCACGGTAAGTTTAACTGCGGTATTATCTATGATTTCCATTTAACTAAGACCCAAGGTCGCTCTTTAATAACTAGGATAGGTAGTTTAGCACACCTATTAGTGCCGTCAAGTATTACTTGATTATTTCTTTTTACGTTCTTTAGTACTAGTTTCTGATACTAACTTGTGTTGCGAATTTCTTTTAAATGATCTATTAGCTGATGCGGATTCAACACGTAATCCATCTTTGTTTGAACCGCCTTTAGATAAGGCTTTAACATGGGCTACATCTTTACCCTTACGAGCAACACCTTCTTTATCTAGCTTACGACGTGCACGTTGACGCTCCATCCGTTTCTCATGTTCTAGCGGGGAGTCTTTATAAATAGGTCTTGGTTTATTAACGAAAGGCATGCGGTATTATATCATGTTCTATTAAATTCACAGGTCTTCACAGGGCAGTATTTACATAACGGCGTAGAGTTTGCAACCCACGTATTAGTTTCATAAGAGTTATCAAGTCTTGACAAAGACACTATAAACTTACTCCATGAATTATCTATATCTTCTCGCTTATATTCTTCTGTAATGAATGTATTATGCATTACAAACAATAACCCTGCTTTAATTTTATTTACTTGAGGGAAATGAGCAAAAGTCATCAACGCCATCAAGCGTAATTGTTTAGGATCAGGGTAGCGATTACTTCCGGTCTTATAGTCAACAATGAAAGCATAGTCATTATCAACAATAAGTAAGTCAACAATACCACGTACCCAACGATTAGAATCATCAAACGCGCAGGGCGACTTGTCTTTACCCAAAGCCATCTCATACTCCGCATACTTCTCACCAGGAATGGCAATAAGCTCATCAACTACTCCTTTAAATCTTAAATAGTTTAACGCTAATTCTTTACCATCTTTAACATAATCTTCTAACGCTTTATGAACTTCTGTACCATAAATCATTTTCTCGCTAGGTATGACCGTATAGTTTTGTGCTACACGGATCTCGTAATACTTCTTAGGACAATTCTCATACTCTTTAAGAGCTGAATACGACCAAGTAAAATTAGCCATTAGTCTTCTTTCTTTTGAACTTCACCTGTTGATTTATTAAGTTCATACTCGGGTAATTCTTTTTCTATGCGGGCTAATTCTTCATATACCTCTTCATTTTCTAACATTGATTTTACAAATTCTTCATGAGGTATAGGTTCTTTCTTTTTACGGAAGATTAAATCAAAGTTCTTTTCAAACATTTCATTGTTAGGTTTAGATTGTAGCCAATCCCCTGTTATGTCATTCTGTGCTGTTTTCTTCATCTTGTTCTCCAAAATATTTTTTTGAATGTTTATTATTTTTATATAGATTCCATTTAGCTGGTACTACTTGGATATTTAATGGTACATGTAATCCTGAAACTAACTTACCTCGCAATGGAATAATGTGATCTAAATGCCATTCTACCTTAAATAATTTTTTCCGTATATAAGCTAACTTGTATGCTTCTTTTATAATCCATTCATCATCTTTTGATAGCCATATAGGACATCTTTTCTTTTTGGCTGTATATCTTTTCATACCCCTAGCTCTCATGCCTGCCATGTAGGTTTCAGTATGTTTTAGTTCATGATATTTCTTTTTTGCATACTCTCTAATATTTTCACGATTTTTTTCTCTCCATTCAGCAGCTTGGTTTCTAAGATACTCATATTTTTCATAGTATCTTTTTTTAGCTCGGAATAAAAAATGATCTTTATTCTTTTCAACATATATTCTTCTTTTTATTCTTAGGGTATCTCTATTTTCGGCACCCCATTTATTAGTTCTATCCCGTATCTTCTGCCTATTTTTTTCTCTCCATGTAGCTAATATTTTATTTCTTTTTAACTTTCTCTCATCGTGCAAAAGTTCTTTTTCTATACATCTATAATATTTTCTGCCTTCAATAAGGGCTTTGTTTACTAAATATTTCCTCACCCATTCTACTTTTTTATAAGTTCTAGGCATTAGCAGTCCCCGTAACTATCTCCAAAGTGTGCCTCACATGCAACAGGTAGCCCTGTAGCCCAATCAGGAGGTGTTGACATCGTACCAATAATATACTCCATCGCACTATCTATCTCTGCCTCAGGTACTACGTTTACTACCGCGTCGTGTACTGTTAAAGCGGGTCTATACTTCTCATTAATCTTTAACATCTGTTCGCCAATAATAATCCGCGCCAATGCCTGCACCACGTTCTCTACTACAGATCCTCCCCAAATGGAAATAAATCCGCGTCTTGACTTATATACATATTTAGATTTAGCCTCTGAAGTATCCCATGTAAGACCCGGATATTTAATATATAACCCATTAGGTAACTTGATACCTTGAGGTGTAGCGTATAACGCATTGTGTTGACCAATAGGATATGGTTCTTTACCATTAGGCCATGAGGCTATATCTCGTAGGGCTTCTTCACATTCACGCCATAGATCAATCACCTTACTATTAATATTACGATAAACACTTACTAACCTTTTACATTCGCGTTCATCTAACTCAACACCCGCCGCCATCTTTAATGTCTGTTGTAGTTTAGCCCACCCTGTACCATATCCTAATCCAAGAATACAAGTCTTACCTACCGCACGTTCAATCTTATTAGCTTTAGTAATGGGGCGATCATATACCGTTGAAGCAAACTCACAATATACATCTCGTTCTTCTTTATACCATTGGACGACATCGTTCTGTCCCGCTAACCATACAAGAACTCTAGCCTCAATCTGTGATGAGTCAGCGTTAATAACTTTATATCCATCAGGTGCTATGACTGCGTTCTTCAACGCTTTCTTTTTAATATCTCGAGCGGGTAGGTTTTGGAAGTTAACCTTATCTGATCCCGCCCATCGCCCCGTATGAGCGCCGTAATATTTAAGTGGAATAGGTAGTTTACCTTTGTTCCTAGCACCAATACCGATGAACCTTTCAATACGAGATTCTTCTATCGTTGACTTCGTACCTAAACGGACGGTACATAATTGTTGAATGAACGGGTCTTCATGTTCACATAAATCTATGAAGCCTTGATCACCTTTAGCTAAAGCAAATGTTTCTTTGCCTGTTGCTGGACTAATCTTTGTAGGCACGATGACACCTAACTCTTGTAGTATCTCGGCAAACTGTTTATTACTTGCTAACTTACCCCGTACACATTCTTCTGTATCACATTCTAACTTAACCATGAGGCCTTGTAATAACTCTGACTTCGCTGTTTGAACTTCAATGAGGCGGTCTTGTAGTAAGGCGTCGTCCACTTCTAAAAGAGGTTGAGTATACATACGAAGTGTTAAGTCGATAAGATCAATCTCTGACTGCGGGAATTTAGGTGCGAGTACGCCGAATAGTTTGTATGTAAGGTTAACATCATTTATACAGTAGCCCGCGTATGCTGACAATTCAATGTCACTAAAGTCTTCTAACCTTTTACCTTTAGCTTGGACAACTTCTGTACCTTTTACACCTAAATCATAGTACTCAACCAAGAATCCAAGGCTTCCTCCTACTTCAACGCCGTTCGTAGCCCGTGCCATAGACAGAGTATCCAAGTAGAGACCAGGCACGATACCAAAACGGAATGCAAGAATAGCCCCGTCGAACTGCGTGTTGTGACAAAGAAGGGCAGAGTTTTTCCAATCAATTTTGTTAAGAGAATCTTGTATATCTGCGTGTGACCCCGTAACCCAATACGTTTCTGCCTCATCAATTTTAATTGCGACGCCAATAACTTGGAATCTTGCATCTCGAATATACTCCTCTGTTGTAAGCCCTGATAAACTAAAACCTACATCGTAGTAGGTCTCAAAATCTAGTGTAATTAATTGCATTATATAATTTCTCGTTCTTTAAATTGTTTATAAACTACATCAGTTAAATATAGTTTTTTATTGTGATTATTTGTAGCCCTCTTCATGTGTTTCACTTTATATCCTTGATAACCTATTAGTTCTTCAGGATCTCGTTTACTTATGGCTGTTTTTTTCTTAACTTTTTCGTTGCAGGGTATACATAAATTGAGAGATTTATACCTCCCTACTTTTTTATCTGATCTAACACCTATCGATTTGTGCTTGCCACAACTAAAACAATAGAACTCTTCCATGATATAACCTTTATATGATCGACAATACTACCACAAAGATTAAGAATAAACCAACCATAATTCTATTAGTTATCTTCTCATCTTTTTCTATTCGGTCTTCGCTTTCATATGGTGAGCCCCATGCTTCTCTTGCTGAACGAGGTGTAGGTTTATCAAAGGCATCGGGTTGAAAAAAGTGCCACCCTTTCTTTGCATTCTTAGCAAATACTTTCATTTGCCATGTTTGAAATTCTCGAATTGCTATACGTGCTTCAGGGCTAAAGTTATTTAAATTTGCGTCTGCCACAATCTTTCTCCTTTTATTTTGCGTATTTTTCAAATTCATTACGGCACTCGGTAGAACACCAACGTCGGTCATCTTTGACTGGGATTTCACACCATATACACTTCCCTGTCTGATTAGAAGGTTTTTTGATTTTATCATGTGCGTTCCTTATGCCGACATCAATAGCGTGTTGTACCAAATCATTAGCCATATCGATGTCATCACTCATCGTATAAACATCTTATCTTTTGATTGGACATAAAAATACTTACGCCATACTTCTCCTCTAACTTGAGCTTTTGGTAAGCTAATCAAACCTTTCTTATCTAGGTCTCTAATTCTTTGATGATTACCGTGCGCATGTAAAATGATATGGTTTCTATTTGCATTAGGGTGATCTTCCATATACTTATTTACAGTAGCAATAAGTTCTTCGTCTGTCTTCTTTTTATAATCCGCTATCATTTAATACGTTGCCTCTCCTACTAAATTAAATAGTTCTTGTTGTATTTGTGTTGATGTTTGTTTAGGTTCTTGTTCTAGTCTTATCACTTTAGCATGAGGGTTCTTTTCTGTAAACCATTTTGCTTCCTTGACAGACCATCGATACTTGCGTATGACTTCGCCCTCATCATCTACGACTGCGTAACTAAATGGAATCATTTCTTTTCTTGCGTTTGTTCTGCGGGTTTGTCAATGCCTATATCTTTTTTAATGTCCCCGCCCCAAAGTGCAATCCATAAAGTTAAATAAATAGCAAGTATAACTGCGCCTGTTTCCATTTAAAAACTCCTTTGCTCAAAACATTCAAGGTGCGACTTAACATAGAAGTTAGGTCTGATCTCTTCATAGAGCTCACCCTGTATACATTTAAGATTCATTTTATATTTTTTTTGTACGTGCATACTTTGCATGACTGCCCACGTTAAACAACAGCCAATAATAAATCCTACTACTACAAAACCCGTACCTTCATACCTAAAGTCCATTGTAAGCCTCCATCATTTTTTGTGTTGATTCTTTATAACTCTTAATCCCTGTTATCTTCTCTGCTTTCGATTCATCTTTGTAGAGAGGTGTTAAGACTATGTTATGTTTCTTGGAGGGCAGGTCTCGTATCCACGATAATTCTGTCGGTCTAAAGTTTGACATTGATGACCATACTAACTCCCCATCACTATTAAATTCTTCTATCGCCCACGCGTATGGTTGTTGTTCCATTTTAAGTTCCTAATAAAATACATGGTTGTTTATTGTAACACGGGGTTTCATGCCCCATTGATTGTTTAATGCTATGCTATGAAAATTTGTCGCACCTTTACTATAATCTTTTACTTTTAAATTTAATATCTGATATGCAATATTATAATACTGAGTTCCTCGTAACGCCTCAGGCGTCGGAGGTTTTAGTTTACCATACCACGAAAACTGATAGGGCTTTCTCATCTCATTACATACATTCTTAGGATTAAAATCAGCGCGACGATATAATACATAACCTACTGCAATCTGTCCCACTAATCCTTCGCCTCTTGCTTCCATGAATATAGTTGTAGCTAGGCATGCTAATGCTTGATCTATCATATAACCTCCTTGTTTAAGGGACTAAATTATTTTTTATTTGGGGTAGCTTCTTTGATGAGGCGTTGTAGATACCAATCTGCTTTACGCAAATCTTCTACGCCGTTTTTAAATTTCCAACGCCAAACATATTTAATAATATTAGCGGTGCATACCGCCTCAATACCAAATAGTCCTTTGGTGGCTTCCTTGATAGCGTCGATACATTCAATCGCGCCTTGTGTGTAATGTGATGGGTGATTCACATTATCTTTTATTACTTTTACTACTTTACTTTTATAACTATTAAGAATTTTTCTTAATCTTGTCATTGTATCTCCTTTACTAGAGCCAATAATGACTCTATATTATCTTCATTTATCACAATTGCCAAGCCCTCATTGCGTTTTATGTCATCAATGTTGCGTAATTGCAACAAAGTAGGGGTATTTTTACCCGATTTACACTCAATGCCGATGAATTTGCCCTTGTAACACGCAATAATGTCGGGTACACCACTCCTACCAAACCCTGTTGCCATTGGTGAGAAATGGTATGCGCCTAGATCATCTAATATCTTTTTAACTCGCTTCTTTACTTTACTTTCTGGCGTTGCCATATTAAATCACAGGAATGATGTTTAATTCTGATTGGCTTGATGTCCATATAGCACCCGCATCATTACCCTCATCATCACGCATCGCAAGTATCCAATGACCATCTTCAAACTCAATCACAAGTCCTGATTTATCCCATGCAATATCTTCACGTTCACGATCAGTTAAATATCTAACACGTCGTATCGTTTTACCTACTAAAAAATTACTTGCTAGATTACCCCAATATTCTCGAAGTTCTGCATTACTTGATACTTTAACGTCCGTCATTTTCTGTCCCCGTTTCTTTTAGTTTATGTTGTTCAACACTACACTTCATACCAAACATAATTGCGTCAAAGATATTAAACTTCTCGACCTTATCATGTTCTTCTACTTGTTGCTTTATAGCTTCATCATTAGTCTTCACATCGTCCTCCTACACAAGCACGTCCAATGATCTCGTTTTCTAAATCGTTGTATGCGTCAGCTTGAATTAAATGATCTTGATACTTCTTTAATCGGTCATACAATCTATGCTCGGTCTCAACGCTATAAGCATTTACAACAAAGCCTTTCTCTCTTAATGGTTCAGCTAATACTGTATTGACGTGGTCACTAGGTTCAACACCCCATTTAACTACCTCGTCATACTTCGCGTCTTCCATCGATACTTCTAACACCACACTAAACTTAATCATATACACCTCATCTTAACAAAGTAATTAGTAATAAAAATACTGCAATACCCCAACCCAATACTTCACTAATAATCATACGTCTATATTTTTCTTTTGGTATTGTTGTAAATTCACTCATATAGATTTCTCTATCATAGTCTTTATATATCGGTTTTGTTTTCATCATTTGTCCCCGTTAATTAAGTTAATGATCTGTGCTTTAGCTTTCATCGCGCCGTCTTCTAAACCCGCTTCGTACGCCCGTGCAATTAAGTCTGACATCTGCGTAAACTCTATGTCATAGCGTTCTGCCATAGCTTTTTGTAATTCTTCTTTAATCCCCTGCATTCTTTTTCTCCTCAAAGTTTTTTAATGATTGTATGTATTGGTTCGTTGCGAAATTAACACCCGCGTAGATACCCATTCTATAAACTTCATAAAACATTTTTGCATCTGCTTCTGATCTTACTAAACCTTTTCCGTCGGCGTACTTATAATACTCCTCGACTGCAAGTGAAACTATGTTTTCCTCAAACTGCCTTTTCTTTTCTTCGGGCGTCATTGATATATTCTCCCTACTCCGTTTAAAATACTCTGTAAATCTTTTGCTTCAAAATCATTCTTGTTAAATGCAAACGGCGACTTTCTACCATTGGCGTGTTTAACGTAGCCTGTCACTATTACTTGCTCGACTATAATTTGTTTTTCTTTTTTCTTTTCAGTAGTCACCATCGGGGTCTCCATATTTTTGTGCTTGGTGTTCTAGTATATCACGATTGTATTCATACTCAACTTCATCTAAAAAGTTCTCAATGTCTTTTCCCGCTTGTCTAAATTCAGCGGGTAGGGCTATCTCTTCTATTCTGCCGTCTTCCCATTTAACCGATAGCCACCATGATTTAATCCTTATAGGTTCTTGTGGTTCGGGCGGGTCTATGTCGCGTTCTAATCTATCTATGTTGTTCATACTTCCCCCATTTCTTTATATAAGTTTTCTAATGTTTGTGCTGCCCATTGTAAATTAGATGCTCTGATTTCGTCAGCTTCCCCATTTGCTGTTTCTTCTAGATAGTCTGCCGTATTCTTTATTGTCTTTAAGCATTCTTTTAGCGTTTGTCTTATGGTAGATTTATAGGTCATTGATTTCCCTTTCAAAGTAAGCCATACATCGTTCATAAATTGCATTAAATAAGTCTTGTCCGTATTCTGTATCACTTGTGTTGCCGTCTTCGTCATCTTGGATACACAAATGCTCTATATCAAGCAACCAAATCACGTCGTCGTAGATTGCTTCCGCTAGTTCCCCCGCCTTTTCATTTGGTGAATTGTCTATTATCTCTGTGCCGTTAATGAGTTTCATGTTGATGCGCCTTTCACTCTTTTGTCTATGTAAGATAATTCTTTTTCATAATCTTTTATTTCCTTTCCCGTCAAAAAATGGTTTTCACCGCAACAACTGCCTTTCCATTCAGGCACTTCGTCATAGCAATACACGCAATACGTTATGCCGTCATCTAAATCGTCAAACTCGGTTTCAACTGCGGGTTCAAACTTCTCTGCCGTCCATTCTTTTTGTGGAGGTTCTAAACTAAACCGATAAGGGAAATTCGTTTGATCGTTTAAAAATAAACATAGACGTTCCAATACTTGTTTGTAATCATCGCCCACAATCCTAAAATCGTCATCGCCCTCTGTATAGCTAATAAAAACTTCTTTCATATCAATCCCCGTTTCTGTTAGTGAGGTCTACGATTATCTCAAACCCCGTTTCTACTTGTCAAGTATTATTTTACAATTATTTTGTAGTCCCCGTTTCTAGTCCGCATTAAGTATTTATTGCGTTGACTTTGTCCCCGTTTCTTTTTTGGCGTGGGGAATTCCCCGCTTCTAGTCGCGCTGACGCCCCCGTTTCTAATGAAACCTGTTCCCTAGATTTTGCGCATTAAGTATTTATTGCGTGGACGAAGTGAGAGAAAAAGAATAACCGAGTAGAATACTCAAGTATTTAAAGTGAAAAGAAAAGACGGGCATGGGTAGCCCGTCGAGGTGGAGTGATTGCATTAATCTAGTAGTGATAAGGTGTGCGGTCGAGCGGTGCGTCGAGGTCGTCGTTCATTGGGTAGTATTGCGCCTCCTCCATGTATTGAATTTGATCGACTAGGTCATAGATAACATTAGCAATCTCGTCGGGCTTGGCACTTTTAACCCATTTCAACATTGACTTATAATCGGTATATAGTAGATCATCATAGGTCGGGAGATCGTGCGACATGGTGCGATTGTGTGCGCCGTAAAATGAATATAGTGGACGCGGTTCGGGTTTTCTGACAATCGGGAGGGCTTGGCGTTTCCAATCATAAGCGAGGATTGTGTCCCTCATTCGTAGGACGTGCGCCGTGTCTAAAGTTTCCGCGCTTGTGTGTTCTGACTGATAGCCTATCGAGATATTAAGACACTCGGGGACTAGGTGCGCATATTCCGCCGTGTCTGTATATATGCCCGTTGTGTCGAGTTGGAAGTCTTTACCGAATAGCTTAATTAATGCGTGGCCTAGTTCATCACTCGCGCACCTGTCGCCTCGTTGGTGTGTGATGATCGAAGTTGTCCCGCGTCTATCAAACGCGACCGCGTGTGTAAATTGTTTTATATAGTCGGCATGAAGTTCTGCGATCTGCGACGAACCCCACCCCCCGCGCTCCTCGCCTCTGTGGAATATATATGTCCCCTCAACGTCGGCGTCGATCATTTCAAGAAGTAAGAAAACCCCCGCGCCGTCGTCCGCGCCTAAACAATCGGACGCTTGATCTACGAACGCCGTCCCGAAAGTATCTAGGAAAACTTCTTGCGTGATAAGTTCGGGCGTTGAGTTGTGCATGGTGTCAATGTGCGCACTCCATAAAATGTTCGTCTTGGCTTTTTTGTTGTGGTTGTCGTAGATATAAGCGAGTGTTTCGCCTTCCTCATTCTTTAGCGTTTTGAAGTCTTTGAAATATGCCTCTATAAATTCACGTTCGCCCTCGCTTTCATGTTGGCGTCTGTATGTAAGAATGTTTAATAGTCTGTCGATTGGTTTATTAATTGTTTTCATTTTGTTGTTGTCCTTGTTGGTTGGCGTCTATTGCGTTGTTTAATATTTCAAACACGGGCGCGAGTGGTTCGGGTTGTGGTTCTTTTAATGCGTCGGGGTATTCTATAATCTCTATTTCGTCCTCCGATTTCTCGCGGTCAATCTCTGCTTGTAAGTCTTTCGCGTCGTCGGTGTGGCACGTTGTCCCGTCGCTTAATTCGTGGACGTCGTCCTCGTGTGCTGATAGGTTGCCGTCCGCGTCCTCGTGGTCTATGTCCTCCACTAAATTAAAATAAATAAAACCGCGTAAGGTCATAACGAGGTCGTCTATGTGGTAATAGTCGCCCGTTTCCTCACAAGCATAAATATCATGCGCGGATAAATCGCAGTCCTCATGGTATGCGTCATCATTCGCCCAAATAACGTGATCGTGGTGAACGTAGTCTTGAGTATTGTTATTGATCCAAGCATAAGAATAATTATTATCACAACAATGTCGGCATATATAGTCGCCGTGATGCGTGTAAGTCATATCGTCGTTGTGTTCCATGTCCCCGCAGTCGTCACACTCGCTCTCGTCCTCGTCCCGCACGTCGTCCGTCCAGCCGTTCGTCATGGTCAAACTTAATTCGCCATGCGTGTTGATCTCAATATAAGTGTTGTTGTCGATGTCCACAAGTTCGCCCGATTGTGCCGAACCCTCCGAGCCGTTGCCGTTCACTCCCGCGTCGATATAAGGTGCAACAAAAATGTCGTCCTCGTCCTCATGCTCGATCATCTGCAATAAACACCCGTCGAGGTTGCCGTGAGTGTATCCGTTGGCTTTTAAATATTGTTGGAGGTATTTGCCCTCCGTTGAGCCGTTGGCGTCGGGATAAATTCTAACGTATTGTTTCAAGTCCTCCCGCACGATGCAACGCGCGAGTATGTCGCCCGACTTACTTTGAATATATGCCAAGCGTATCACCGATTTGTCATGCGCATAAACTCGGACGGCGTCCTCGCCTTTCATACATGAACCCGCCAAACAATCGCGGTATATGCGGACGAACCCGTCGGCGTCGGTGCTTTCAATGTATTTTACTTCCCAGCCCGTGCGACTTGCCACGATTGCGTTATATTTCTCGACGGCGTCCTTGATCTCTGTTTCTGTTATGCCGATGAAGTCCTTGAATGATGTTAAATACTTGCCTAACTTTGTGACGACCTCGCGCCCGTCCCTTAAATGTTTTAAAGTCGGATAGTGTGCTATCTGTAGAGGGTTCATTAAACTGACGTGGACGCGGTGCAAGTTGAAAAGGTAATCTAATGCCACGAATTGTTCGCCTGTAATGCCGATCGCGTTCCAATTCATGTGAACCCACTCACCGCCGTTAAATTCTTGATCGATCTGTTTAATGCGCGGTTCGAGTTTGTCCCGCACCTTGTCGAGTTGTTCAATGCGCTTTATATATTCACAAGCGCGGAGGGTGTAGTCGAGGTTCTTGCGTTCCTGTTCTACGTCGGGAGGGTTGCGCACGTCGCTTATCGTTTTCGCGAGTGTTGCGCCGTTGATTTTGTAATAGGTTTCCGTCCCGCCTTGTGCGTAATAGTCCGAGCGTGAATATCTACTTTTGCGGAGTTGTTGGCGTTTCGCTCTGTCGTCTTTCTCGAGTTGATATTCTAAAAAAAAGCGGACGTTATTTGATCGAGCGTTTTTTAAATAGAGGTGCGTTTCCGCGCAGTCGTTCGGCGTCGGGTTAAATAGTTGCAATCGTGCCATAAACTCTTGATCGCTTACCGCCGAATAGATGTCCCTATATCTTAAAAGCGCGGGGGGTTTCGGCGTGTTCAAGTTGTGCATAGTTTCTATTATGCGTTTGTAGTCCGCGCCCGTTTTGTTTTGTTGGATTGTTTTATTCACGTTCATTTAATGCCTCGCTTTCGTTTTTGAGTTCGTCTAGGTCTTTTGAATTGATCGTTAAAATGTCGGTGTATTCGGTCACGTCGTTTTCTACCAAGTTGAAAAGGTGCGCTTTTCTTTTGGCGACGCCGTCGCGTAGGTTGTTCTCTAGGTTCTTTGTCGCGTGGTGCGCGTTTGCCATGTCCGCCTTTGTTGGCTGATAGTAAAAGACAAACTTCACTCCATGCCCGTTTATTGTGCCGTCGATGATGTTCACACTCTGCGCGGTGGGTTTCATGACCTCGTAGGCTTTTTGTGGGCGGAGTTGGTTTCGTAAAATTTCTATTGCGTCATGGCGTTGTTGCGCTTGGGTTGGTGTGGTTTTCATTTTGTGCCTTTCGTGAGTTGGTTTAATTTGTCTTGAAATTCTTGAAGCATAAGTTCGGCGTCGTAAACTCTCGCGCCTGTGGTTTCGTCCATGTAAAAATAAATTTCCTGTTCGATCACGTCAAAGTCCAAAAATCGCGCGTCGTCGTCGAGGTTGTGTTCTATTTTCATGTTCTGCGCGGTTCGATTAACGTAGGCGTCAAATTCTTTTTGATTTTTGAACGGGGTTTCGTTGGTTTCCATTTTTTATTGTCCTTTGTATTGAGTTTTGATAAAAAATTCTCGCGTTGTTTGTTCTACTTGTGCAATTGAGAGGCGTAGTTTGAACGCGGTTTCATAAGTGCTATTAAAAAGCAGAGTTGAGAGAATAACGCGCTCGGTTATGTTGAGCGCGTCGGGTTGTTTCAATGCCCGTTCAATTCTCGGGCGTAGGTAGTCGAGGTTCATTTTTAGCCCCTATATCCGAGATCGGAAAGGTCATTTTTAAGTTGAAATACTGCGCGTTGATATTGCGAGTGCTTGGTTGTTGTTTTGTGGTGTTCGTCGTGCGCGTCTGATGTTTCAATGTCATAAGCGAGGTTGTTAAGTTTAACCGCGAGTTCGATTAAAACATTGTGGTCGTGCGAGGTGTCTTGTGTGAACGTGGGGTTTTCTGCCATGACTTCGTCGATCAGTTTCCAAAAGACGTGGCGGACGCCGTTATCGAGTGACGTTCTTATGACTACTTGATCTATCGTGTAGGTGGGTTTCATGTTCATATAATGCCTTTCGTTTGTAGTTGATAAATTAATACTGCGTCCGCGATTATCTCAAACAATCTAAACTTTGTATAGTAATTTTTTACAATGGGTTAAAAAAAGGCGCGGAACGCGCGTAAGTCGTTGATTAATAACAGGTTCATGAGTTCATGTTTTGCTAACTTTACTTTAAAACGTGAACCGAAGGTTTTATGAATGAGTGAATGAGAGTTAAGTTATTGATTTATATAGATATATTATATTATTTATTATTATTATTAATGATTGGTTCATGGGTTCATGTTAAAAAAAGAGGACAAGGGGGGAGGACGATCACTGCTCTACGAAGTCGAACGACGTGCAAACAATTCGAAACTCATTTCCCGATGTCCTATTATTTGGCATGAACTTCGTGAACTTCATGAACTTCTCAATATAATCAAGGACTTACAACGTGAACGCCGTAAAATAAAACGTGAACTTCATGAACTTCTCAATATAATCAATGACTTACGCGCGAACCGCGCCTCCATGAACCGAGTGAACGAGGTGGACGAAGTTTAACGGGGTAATAACCAAGCAAACGAGGCGGACGCGGTGAACTTCGTGGACGCGGTAGGAACTAGGCGCGACGCGGTCGCATACTACGAACCCCACCCGCACCCCATCACCCCGTTTTACAAAGTAGGAGTCCCGTCATTCCCTACATTGAACCCAACGCAAATGGTCAGAAAAAAAGTCAAATATAGAAACACCCCCCATACCAAATAAAAAGGGTCAACAAAAAAAATTTCTATAAAAAAATGTGAAAAGTAGGGGTGTAAAGCAAGGTTTTACTTAGATAGCTTTAGGGTCGAAGTTGTAAAGCTCGGAGTAAACATCTTTAATACGCATGAATTTAGCCCCGTGTTGATCAAAGTCATCATCGCCTCGAACGTAGAGAGCTAAGTGAACCATTTCATGGAGGAGGGTTTGAAAAATAGTGATGAAATGACCACAAGAACCAGAACTTATTTCAATAGCCATGTCCACTTCGTCAAAACAGCCATATATAGTAGGGTTTTTGATAACACGGAACTTAACTTTGTCCGACTTAGGCATAGGAAGTCTATTAAAGGGCGGCAATTTACACGCCATGTTGTATAAAATCTCTAAATTCTTCTTAGTCAACGTAGTTTTCATTTAGACATTCTACCAAAAGACTGTGCAAATAAGATAAAACTAGGTTAAAATAGTTAAATAAGCTGCAAATTCTATTCAAAGGTGTAACAGCGACACATGAACGACCTAAACAGTCAACAAAATCAATCAGATAACTCTGATCACGACGTTTCTTACGTAATTATGATGCCCAACATCGATGAGGACGTCCCTTTGCCTAAAAATCCTAAAGATGCTATGCCTGAACTAGGTATGGAAGAAGAGTTACAGGTTAGAGTTGAGACAGTTAAGACCATAGCTGATCTAAAAGGTGAACCTATTCCTGATGCTAGCCCGGCAGAACAACAAAAAGCAGTCGACTTTGTTAAAAGAGTCATGACAGATCCCAACTTTAAACCTGAATATGGTACATACACCGATCCTACGATGGCATTTTGTGCAGGTATGGTAGCTCAGACACAGGTACTACTCGCAAAGGAACTAGCAGACTATAAACTCTATGTAGTTAACAATTTAATCAAGGTCATAGAGACAACAAAGAATCCTAAAGAGAAGACAACAGCATTAAGAGCGTTAGGCGAGGTTGATGGTGTAGACGCGTTTAAGAAGAAGACTGAAGTGACTCACAAGATGGAGTCGATGGAGGAGGTTGAGAAAGAACTTCTTACTATGTTAAACGACTTCAAGCAAAAAGGACTCATGAAGGAGCCAGCGCAGACAATAGATGCAGAAGTGATAGAAGATAAAACAGATGAGTGAGGAAAGGCTAACCCCAGAGAAAGCCGCGGAGTTAATGCAGATCATTCCACATCTGGATGATAACAAGAAGAGAGTAGCACTAGCGAAGTTAAGAGTGTTTAAGAAGAATTGGGTACAAGAACACGGTAAGGATAGTTTTCTAGACTTTATTATGCACGTGTATCCAGGTTACATGATAGGAGATCACCATCGAAGATTGGCTAAGATATTTGAAGAGATTGCTAATGGCAAGAAGAAGAGAGTTATCGTTAACATTGCTCCTAGGCACGGTAAATCGGAGCTTATTTCATATCTTGCGCCGGCATGGTTCCTTGGTAAGTATCCACACAAAAAAGTTATTATGGCATCTCATACAGCTGACTTGGCAGTTAACTTTGGGCGTCGTGTGCGTAACCTCGTGGGTAGTGACGCTTATAAAGACATTTTTCCACAAGTAGAACTACAAGCAGATAGTAAATCAGCATCACGATGGGGGACAAATTTTAATGGGGAATATTTTGCTATTGGTGTGGGTGGTGCCCTCGCTGGTCGCGGGGCTGATTTGTTTATCATTGATGACCCACACTCAGAACAGGATGCTAAACTTGGACGATCTGATGTATTTAAGCCTGCTTGGGAGTGGTTTCAGTCTGGCCCTTTACAACGTCTTATGCCTGGCGGTGCGATAATTGTAGTCATGACTCGGTGGTCTAAGCTTGACTTGACGGGTGAAATTGTAAACCAAATGGTTAAGAATAACGAAGTAGATGACTGGGAGGTCGTAGAGTTTCCAGCAATATTGACGGATAAAGACGGAGAAGAACGTAGCTTATGGCCTGAGTTCTGGCCACTAGAAGAATTAAAAGCTAAGAAGGCCGCGTTAGATATTAGGTATTGGAACTCACAATACTTACAAAACCCAGTATCAGAAGAGGGCGCTCTAATTAAAAGAGAGTGGTGGAAGATATGGGAAGGAGAAGATCCTCCTAAGTGTGAATTCACAATTATGACACTAGACGCTGCTCAAGAAGCTAATAACCGTGCTGACTATAATGCACTAACAACATGGGGTGTCTTTTTTAACGAAGAAACCAATAACTATAATATAATACTATTAAATGCAATTAAGAAACGATTAGAGTTCCCCGACTTAAAAGAGCTTTGTATACAAGAATATAAGGATTGGGAGCCTGACGCATTCATAGTAGAAAAGAAATCTAACGGAGCTGCACTCTATCAAGAGGTTAGACGCATGGGCATTCCTGTTGGTGAATTTACACCAGGTAAAGGGCAAGATAAAATTAGTCGTGTAAATGCAGTGTCAGATTTGTTTAGAAGTGGTATAGTGTGGGCTCCAGATCATAGATGGGCGCATGAAGTAATTGAAGAGTGTAATGACTTTCCAAGTGGAGCGAATGACGACTTAGTTGACGCGACAACACTTGCACTGATGAGGTTTAGACAGGGTGGCTTTATTAGGTTACCTAGTGATGAAGAAGATGACGTGGTATATGGGATTCCAGGTCGTGGTAAAAAATTATACGCAATATAGGAAAATAAAATATGGCAGACATAGATAAAAGTTTATCGCAAGCACCACAAGGATTAGAAGCGATGGCTATGGGCGAACCCGACTTAAGCATCGAAATTGAAAATGCAGATTCTGTTACATTAGATGACGGTAGCATGGAGATTATGCTTGAAGCGGGCAAAGAACGAACAGACGAATTTAATGTGAACTTAGCAGAAGAACTTGATGAAGGCGTGTTGACAGAATTATCAGGTGATCTACTTAGTGAAATTACATCAGACTTAGATTCAAGAAAAGATTGGTTAACTACATACGTAGACGGATTAGAATTACTAGGTCTTAAAATTGAAGACCGTACCGAACCGTGGCCTGGGGCATGCAATGTGTACCACCCCTTAATGACGGAAGCGCTGGTTAAGTTCCAAGCTGAAACTATGATGGAGACATTTCCAGCATCAGGTCCAGTTAAAACACAGATCATCGGTAAGCAGACTAAAGAAAAAGAAGATGCAGCTGAACGTGTTAAAGAGGACATGAATTATCAGTTAACCGATGTTATGGCTGAGTATAGACCTGAACACGAAAGAATGTTGTGGGGACTAGGTTTAGCAGGTAACTCATTTAAAAAGATTTATTATGATCCATCTATAGAACGCCAAGTTGCAATGTATGTAACTGCAGAGGACATGGTAGTTCCTTATGGTGCATCTAATTTAGAAACAGCTGAACGTGTAACCCACGTCATGCGTAAAACTAAAAACGAAATTAAAAAACTTCAAGCAGCAGGATTTTATCGCGACGTTGATCTAGGCGAACCATTCTTAGATATTGACGAAGCTGAGAAAAAGATTGCAGAGAAACTTGGCTTTAACGCAGCTGAAGATGATAGATATAAACTTTACGAAATTCACACCCTACTCGATATCCCTGAGTTAAAAGATAGTGATGACGGAATTGCTTTACCATACGTAGTTACAATAGAAAAAGGTACTGGCACTATATTATCAATTAGACGTAACTGGAACCCAGAAGATGAGTTGAAATTAAAACGTCAACACTTTGTTCACTACGGTTACATACCAGGCTTTGGTTTCTATTGCTTCGGTTTAATCCATTTGATAGGTGCTTTCGCCAAATCAGGTACTATGATCTTACGTCAACTTGTTGACGCGGGTACCCTATCAAACTTACCAGGTGGTATGAAGTCACGAGGACTTCGTATTAAAGGCGATGATACACCAATCGCACCAGGTGAATGGCGTGACGTAGATGTACCAAGTGGTGCTATTCGTGACAACATTTTACCTCTTCCATACAAAGAGCCTTCACAAGTATTAAATTCATTGATGAATCAAATCATCGAAGAAGGTCGTGCATTTGCTAATGCTGAAGGTTTAAAAGTTTCTGACATGTCATCTAATGCGCCTGTCGGCACAACTCTAGCTATCTTAGAAAGAACATTGAAAGTAACATCAGCTATTCAAGCTCGTATTTACTATGCAATGAAACAAGAGTTTAAACTTCTTAAAGGTATTATTAGAGACTACACTCCGTCAGAATATAACTATGATCCTGAAGTGGGCGATAGACGTGCTAAACAAGCAGACTACGATAACGTAGATGTGATTCCTGTAAGTGATCCAAATGCTGCAACAATGTCACAGAAAGTTGTTCAGTATCAAGCTGTTATGCAGATGGCTCAAGCAAACCCACAGATCTATGATTTACCAGAACTTAATCGCCAGATGTTAGAAGTATTAGGTATTAAGAATATTGGCAAGCTTATTCCAAGTACAGAAGATCAGAAACCTAAAGATCCTGTATCTGAAAATATGGCTGTTATTAATGGTAAACCTGTTAAAGCATTTATCTATCAAGATCATCAAGCTCATATTGCAGTTCATATGGCAGCAATGCAAGATCCTAAGATGATGCAAATGATAGGTCAAAATCCAATGGCTTCTCAAATTCAAGCTGCAGCAATGGCTCACATAAATGAACATATTGCGTTTGAATATAGAAAACAAATTGAAGAACAGTTAGGCGTACCATTACCTAATCCAGATGAAAACTTACCTGAAGACGTGGAAGTTCAATTATCTAGATTAACTGCTGATGCGGCTAATAAACTTCTACAAAAAGATCAAGCTGAAGTTCAACAACAACAAATTGAACAACAACAACAAGATCCGTTAATCCAAATGCAACAGCAAGAACTTCAAATCAAACAACAAGAAGTTCAAATTAAGCAACAAGAATCTCAAGCTAAGATTCAAGAAGGACAAGCTAAGATTCAAATTGAACAACAAAAACTTGAGTTTGAAAAATCTAAAGCTGAAAATGAACAAAAATTAAATGCTATGGAAATGACTGCAAAAGTATCTATGGACAAGAAAAGATTAGAGTCTCAGCAATCATTAGATGGAGTAAAGATTGGTCTAGATGCAGCGATTAAAAATGAGCAACTAGGAATACAAAAGGATAATAAACAACCAAAGGAGTAGTAAATGATAGACCCAACGCTTGAGCTATTAATCAGTAAGATAGCTGAAAGACGCAAAGAAGTATTAGGTTCAATTGCTGAAGGTTCTGCGAAAGATTACGCGCATTACCAATCTGCTGTCGGATATATACGGGCTTGTGATACGATACAAGGCATTATTGCTGACATCGTAGACAGGATGGAGAACTCAGATGAGTGATCAAATTCTAACCATGAATAAAGATTTGGTAGATGCAGATGGTCGACCAATTCATATCCCAACAGTTGATAATGTAGAAGCAGAAGACATTCCAATTGAAGAACGGGGTTTACAGTTACCTGAACCAAAAGGATATAAAATTTTATGTGCTATCCCAGATGCAGCAGAAACGTATAAGGGCGGTATTGTAAAAGCCGATTCAACTAGAACTATAGAAGAACATTCAACTGTAGTTTTATTTGTAGTAAAAGTAGGTGACTTAGCTTATAAAGATGAGACTAGATTTCCTACAGGTCCATGGTGCAAAGAAGGTGATTTTGTTTTAACGCGTGCATACGCGGGCACTAGATTTAAAATTCACGGAAGAGAATTCCGCATTATTAACGACGACACAGTTGAGGGGGTTGTAGAAGATCCTCGCGGCTATACTCGCGCATAAGGAGTAATATATGGCTGACGATAAAGAAACGGAAATAGTATTTGAATATCCAGATGATATGGATGTACCAGGCACTACAGGTAATAAGTTACCTGAAGAAAAAGAAATAGAGCCGAATGAAACAACAAAAGCTGCTATTAAAGAAGCAAGGCAAGATGATTTTGACCTTGAAATAGAAGACGATACTCCTCCTGAAGATAGAAATCGTGACCCTTTACCTAAAGAAGTAGTAGAAGAGGTAGAGAATGATGATTTAACTAGTTATTCAGATAAAGTAAAAACGCGGTTATCACAGCTTAGAAAAATGCACCATGATGAAAGACGTGCTAAAGAAGCTGCTGATCGCGAAAGACAAGAGGCAATTAGGTTTGCACAACAGCTTGCAGATGAGAATCGAAAACTTAAAATAACTTTAAGTTCCGGCGAGCAAACTTATATTGAAACTCTTAAAGAATCACTAGAAAAAGAACTTTCTATAGCTAAACGAGACTATGGAGAAGCATACGATTCAGGTGACAGGGATAAGATTATTGATGCACAAAGTAGGATGAATGATACACAACTTAGGATGTCTCAAGCAAATGGTTATGTATCTCAATTTAAAACTTCTTTACAAGAACCTGAAAAAGATGTATATATACAACAAAATCAACAATCAATTCCAAAACCAGATTCTAGAGCTTTAGACTGGCAAGATAAAAACGAATGGTTTGGAAAAGATGAAGAAATGACAAGCCTTGCATTAGGCTTACATGAAAAATTAGTTAGAAGCGGGATCAGTCCTACCTCTGACGAATATTATCGTCGTATTGATAGTACGATGCAAAAACGATTCCCAGAACACTTTGGGGATGCAACGCTAGACGAGGACCAACCCGCCGAGCGCACAAAACCTTCGAATGTAGTTGCTCCGGCAACGCGTAGCACCGCGCCTAAAA
>Ga0114978_10001129_pt1 | contig 22492 bp, 6 predicted proteins | sample S_140212_EF_Meta_FD_87027 | JGI IMG/M metagenome (GOLD analysis project Ga0114978, IMG submission 87027) | Freshwater microbial communities from Lake Simoncouche, Canada to study carbon cycling - S_140212_EF_MetaG | ecosystem: Environmental > Aquatic > Freshwater > Lake | place: Lake...
CATGGCACCGTGATCCTTGCAGAACTCGCCAGTCTTTAAATCGCCCCGCCAGTGGCTCTTGCCCACCAAGAATGGCTTTTTGTTTTTGTCCAAGCGATAGTGATAGAACGGTGGAAAGTTCAGTCTGATATGTGTGTCATCTAACACAGGTACTTCCAACAACTCGGCTAATGGATCATCTTCTTGTGGTTCATCCAGCTCAAAGATATCTTCAATCTTGCGCTTTTTGGCCTGTGCTTTGGGCACTTTTTTGGGTGCCATGGGTATGTGTTCCCAGCAGGTGATACGAAACACCAAGTCAGTGTTAGCAATCTTTTTGGGATCAACTTCCTGTCCAGTTTCGCGCTTCAAACGGTCAGCACGATTGCGTCTAGCTTCGGCAATGGTGCGCATGTTGATTTTGGCCAAGCTGGGCAGGATAATGTCGTATTGATGATCTTTAGCAGGATCTCTAAAAGAACAGTAGGTGTTCTTGCTTAGGTGTATTTCTTTTAATATGTCTCGATTGTTTAGATAGTTTACTTTTGTTGGGGGTTTTGTAGTGGCTAGTGACACTGAACATCTCCTAATAGTTTACTTAGTATAGCATATTTCTTGCAGTTGTCAACGGTTTCTTAAACTTTGCCTATTTTGATTTGAGTAAATACTGTATGCCTACAACTACCACACCCTCTGCTGTCAGCATTGATGGAGTCCCTGCTACTGTTGCAGCAGACCCTGTGCCGGCACCTGCACCGGTAATCTTTGCCGATGCCACGGATGTGGCCAATGTCACACCGTTTGTGCCAGCTCCGGTTCAAGGAGTGGGTCCAGTACAGGCATTTACATCAAATGCCACTGCAGCTACCTACGATGAGGCTAGAGCAGCAGCACTGGCACAGGCTGAAGTGGATGCCAGAAATACCTTGGGGCCACAAATCACCAGCGAAAATACTTTTAATTCTGTCAATATCAAGTTCAACAATGATGGAACTTACACAGCAGAATATACTTTGAGAGCTCAAACAGCTGAAGCACCAGTGCCCGAAGGCCCTGAAGACCCAGCGGCTTTGGATGCCCAAAATGTAGCCAACCGTGATGCACTAGAAGCAGGAGATTTTCAAAATCTAGCGCCAGAGGATGTGCCTCCAGAAGATGTGCCATATCAACCAAATTTAGATAATCCTCTAGAGGGCGTAGTTACCCAACCAGCGGATGTTATCGATCCTAATGAACTAGGTGCAGGCGTTCCTCCATTGGTTACTGCGCCAGGGCAAGATCCCACTACCGAAACAGCCTCAATTCAACAGGCCCTGCGACTAGAAGCACAAAACAGACAAACCATTGCTGATCAACGCATGAATCGCGGGTCCTTGGGTGATTGGCGTGTGCGATTGCGTTTGGCACCACGCAGTAATTATCTTTATAACGCTCCTGCTCCGGGTATTTTGTCACCACTCAAAAGCACAGACGGTGTGATATTTCCTTACACACCCACAGTCAATACCAGTTACAAAGCACAGTACGACGCCTATGATTTGATACACTCAAACTATCGCGGATATTTTTACAAAAACAGTTATGTGGATGCTATCAATATCAAAGGTGTATTCACTGCACAGGACACCAACGAAGCTGACTATTTGTTAGCAGTGATACATTTTTTCCGCAGTGTGACCAAGATGTTTTATGGTCAAGACGCCCTGCGTGGTGCACCACCTCCATTGGTCTATTTGTCGGGTTTTGGACAATACCAGTTCAGCGAAGCTCCTTGTGTGGTCAGTAATTTTAGTTACAACCTGCCCGCAGATGTCAACTATATAAGAGCAGGCTCTAACATGGTCAATGGCAATTTCAATCAAGACCAAAATACTAACGGACAAAATTTGCCCACCAATCCATTATCCGGTGCACTGTACAGACTATTCAATGCAGGTATGAGCAGAGGGGCCATACCGTTGCGTATACCTGCAAATGCACCGCCGTTTGGCATAGATGGCAGATCTACCTATGTTCCTACCAAAATGGATATCGATATCACACTGTTGCCCATGCAAAGTCGAAGCCAAGTCAGCCAACAGTTTAGTCTAGAAAACTTTGCCAATGGCAACTTACTCAAAGGTGGATTCTGGTAATGGCCGCTAACTATACCACTGCCAGTGCCTACTATACCACTGGGTATCAGCAATTTTATTTGGATGTCATGGTCAATCGACCCATACCCAAATTGCCAGATGATTTGCAGTTCAAGATCAACCTTACCTATCAATATAGACCAGATCTCTTGGCCAATGATCTTTATGAAAACAGTAATTTGTGGTGGGTATTTTATCAACGCAATCCTAATACCTTGACTGCACCACCGTTTGATTTCAAAGCAGAAACCATCATATATCTGCCTAAAATTACAACACTAAATTCTGTATTGGGAATTTAAGTATGGCCACAGAAGCAGAACTCAATGCTCAACTTCGTGCGCTGGAAGCTGAATTGGCGCAGGTTCGAGCTGAAATCGCTCGATTAGAACCTGCTTATCTTGCCAGTGGTGCCAATGCTGATAGACTTGCTGTGTTGGCGCAAAGACAAACTGCCATTCTCAATCAACAAGATGCGCTGATTACTGAAATCAATTCACAGTTTCCACCTAGGCCCACGGCCAGTTCAGGACAAGTAGCCCAAGATGATGCAGCGGCCGCCGTGTCGGGTGCAGTGGTTCAGAATCCCGCAACCCCACCACAAATACTCACGCCCAGTGGTAGAATCGAAACTGCGCCTACCACCAATCCTGCAACAAACGCAGACACATCACCTGCTCCTAATGGAGTGGACACAGGAACCAATGCTCCTGTTAGACCTATTTCTCAAACCCAATCTGTTTCGGGATTGGCCACAGCTCAACAAGCTGAAGAATTTTTTCTAGGGACACCAGCTGACGCTGGAAATATTGCCGCAGGAACCACAGCCACTCAAGCCATACCCGGTGGTGGATCACCTGGCGTAGGCGCTCCCAGTGATGATGGGGGTAATAAAAAAGCGGTGGGCGTGGAAATTGATGACATTTTTGCCAATCAAAAAATCGTTCCTCAGGTCAATATATTAGATCAGTATGCCAGTTATACCTACTCAGCATCAGTATACCTCATGTACCGAGCAGGTTATGAAAAACTGGTGACTACCAAAAAGAAAAGTCTAGATGGTGCTCAGTTGTTGTTCCAAAGCGGTGGCGCACCCGTGCGTGGCCGTAACAAATATTTTACCAACGATTATTACATTGATCGCATTCAACTTTCTTCATTTGTTGCTGGGCGCGGGACCAATGCAGCACACAATGTCAACGATATCAGAATGACAGTGTTGGAACCCAATGGTATTAGTTTCTTAAACAATCTTGATCGTGCGGTGCAGGATTTTTTAGGCGGTGCAGAAAACAAGAAGAAAAATTGGTCTGCTCAAATTTATCTGTTGGTCATAAGATTTTATGGTTATGATCAAAACGGTAATCTTGTACGCGGCGGAAAAAGAACTCAGACCAATCCCATAATACAAACCAAAACTACCAGTGATCCGCCCACAGATCCTGAAGCCTTTGTGGAAAAGTTTTATCCTATGATGATTAGTAATATCACTTTCAAAGTTGCCAGCAAAGGTGTTGAATATGACATAGTAGCAACTTCACCCAACTATTTCGTAGCTGCCAGTACCAATCGAGGCACAGTTCCCTACAACATTGATCTCAGCGGCCAAACTCTCAAAGATGCCTTGGCTGGTAGTGCAGAACTCATAACCACAGCAGAGGCCAATGCCAATGCACGCAACCAGCCTACTGCGTTAGATCCTGTGGAATTTTCTTCCAATGCCGGAGTACCAGTGAACACACCAGCTCCGGCCAAGGCAGATGCTGCGCCAAAAAATACTCTGGTGGTCAAACGCGGACTTATGGCAGCTCTCAATCAATATCAAAAAGAACAAGTGGGAAAAACTTGTACCTACCCTGATATCTACGAAGTAGAATTTTTGAATCCCAGCATAGAAAGTGCCAAGCTATTAAAAAACGGTATCAACAGAGACAAAACGCGCACTGCTTCTACCAGTAGAAAAAATGCAGCGGATCAAAAGTTGCCAGACAAACAAAGCATAGACTACAACACACAGGTTGTTGCTGTGGTGGCCGGACAACAAATTTTGCAAGTGTTAGACATGATGTTACGCAACAGCACTTACATGCAAGATCAACAGTTGGCTGTGTATGATCCTGTGTCTGGTCAATTGTTGTACAACAAACGACCTGCCAACACAGTGGCTTGGTACAAGATTGGTATGCAGGCCATACCTTACAGTCCTTGGGATCCTATACGCAATGATTACGCCTACAAGATAAAATACACTATCGGTGCCTACAAAATCTCTGACCCCAAAAGTTCGTGGTTTCCTACCAGCCAATTCAATGGAGTCCACAAACAATATCCCTACTGGTTCACTGGACAAAACACAGCAGTACTATCCTATGAGCAACAAATCAATGCATTGTATAGTTTGATCTTGAGTGGTGGACCTGGTGAGGCTCAGCTGGGAACCAGCAATGCCAACAGCCTAATTAGATTTGTCCCACAACCACGCAGTAATGAAAGTGATGCAGGGGCCTATACTGGAGTTAACGAACCAGCAGCCAGCTTGGCAGATTATTTGTACAGTCCTTCGGATCAGGCCAACACTACCATGACTATTGTGGGAGATCCTGCTTGGTTGCAACAAGGCGAAGCGTTTGCCGGCACACTGCTCAAAGACCAGTATCAGTTCAGTGCATTTTTAGCCGACGGCACAATTAACTTTGATAGTCAGGATATTCTATTTGAAATCTTGTTCAACAAACCCACTGACTATAATCTCAGTACAGGCTTACTGAATCCAGATCCAAACAACCCCGTTAATGATAATTGGGCCGCACAGTCACCTGTGCCCGGTGACCCCAATTTTATAGATCCCCTGGAGTTGCCTGCCGGTAATCCATCATATAAACCACCCACAAATCAGGCCACCCAGAGTTATGTGTATAGAGCGAACTCGGTAGTTAGTGATTTTGTAAGAGGTAAGTTTACTCAAACTCTCAAGGGATCGTTGATGACCTACTTCCCCACCGCAGCTCAACAGGCAGCAGCGCAGACCACCCAGGATGCAACAAAACAAGCAACCGCTTCACAGAGTCTACAGCGACAGTGGAATCAAATTCTCACACCCGCGACCAGCCTCACTCAGTACTCACCAATCAATAATCCCTTTGATTTGAGCACCACAGCCGCAGCCGCTGCGTCATCACCATTTGTAAATAACTTGTTGGGGGCAGTTCCTACCAGACCCGTGCCCCCACCAGCAACACCTACCAGCAATGGCGACATTGGCTTGGTAACTAATCCATTTGGTCCTGCAGTGGTTGATGGTGGTACCAATGCACCGCCACAACAGATAGCACCATCTGACGATTTTCTTGGTTAATAGGATTCTATAACACATGGCAGATAATGTACAACGCAGTAGAGGAATACCAAACAACTTCAAGTTTGATCGCGGAGGTTATCCTGCGCAGTTTGGACCTTTTATTGGCATAGTCACAAACAATGTGGACGCCACACGCAGCGGTCGATTGCAGGTTTACATTGATGCATTCAATGACACAGTTCAATCGGGTACCAACCGTGGTGAACCCAAGCTAAACGATCCCACACTGTGGACCACAATCAATTACTGCCCACCATTTTATGGTTCTACACCATTCAGCGGAACCAGCACCGGTACCGGCGGTTATGCGCCCGGTAATAGACAAAGTTACGGCATGTGGTTTACACCTCCCGACATTGGTGTGTCTGTGTTGTGTTTTTTTGCCAACGGTGATCGTACACAGGGCTACTATCTAGGAGTGGTTCCAGAACAAGGTATCAATCACATGATACCTGCAATTGGTGCAGTAAAAAACTATGTGGTCAACAACAACACACAGAATGTGACCTTTGCTAATGTAGCTCAGTTGCCGGTTACTGAAATCAATGATGGCAATCCTGGTATAAACAACAGTCCAAGATATTTTGCTGAACCCAAACCTGTGCACAGTGTGCAAGCGGCAATATTTTATCAACAAGGCTTAGACACAGATCCCATTCGCGGTCCTATAACCAGCAGCAGCCAGCGTGAAAGTCCAAGCACTGTGTACGGCATCAGCACACCCGGTACTGCTATCTATCAAGGTGGCATGGATCCTAAAACCATTCGAGGACAGTTAGAACGCGGCGAGATAAATCCTCAAGATGTAGCAGTAATTGGTCGCAAAGGCGGTCATACTTTTGTGATGGATGATGGTGATCTTGATGGTAACGATGCTTTAGTTCGTATACGCACAGCCAAAGGCCATCAGATTACCATGAGCGATAATGGCGATTGCTTTTACATTACCAATGCCAATGGACAGACATGGATAGAACTGGGTCGAGAAGGCACAGTTGATATATTTTCTACCAACAGTGTGAATATCCGCACTCAAGGCACAATCAACATGCACGCCGACAAAGACATCAACATATTTGCCGGCGGTACATTCAATGTTCGTAGTCAAGGTGATATGCATATTGAAACTCCTAGATCAATGTCTCTTAATGCTACTACTGAACTTTCTGTGTACAGTAAGAGTACCATTGGCATACGCAGTGATGGTACGCTGGGATTACAAAGCAACACAGGTAACTGGAACAGTTCCGGCACATTAAATCTGCAAGGTAGTACAATTAATCTCAACGGCGGCGGAGCAGGATCAGTGGCTGCTGTGCAAGACCTTAAACTCAATCGCCTGGCAGATACTAGATTAGAAACCACAGGATGGACTGTGGTTCCACAGAGCCTGGAAACCATTGTGACTCGGGCACCTACACATGAACCTTATCCTTATCATGGTCAAGGGGTCAATGCCACTGCCAGCCTAAACACAGCCAATGCCACAACTATCACAACAACCACAACAACCACAGTTGGTAATGTGACCACTACCACTGCCAACACAGTGACCACTACTGGCAGCACCACAGTCAATGCCGCGACCAAACAAGCAGTAGCTCGTGCAGCCGCTACTCAACCCATCGACAAAGTTGTCGCTAACAACATTTTGTCGGAACCATTGGCCAATAGAGGTATAGGACCCAACAACCTATTGAATCAACAGTTGGTGACCACACTTACAGCCCAAGCTGCCTCTGCGGCGTCTAGACCAGCATTTGATCAAGTAGGTAATCTTTTACCGGGTTGGCAATACAACACCAACAATGTACCGGTGTATGTGGGCAACGACTTGGCCAAGTATGGAGTGGGAATTTATGGGCAAAGTGTGGCAGCACTGACATCTCTAGGATTTCTAAAACCAGGCACACTGGATCTTATCACAGATCCCAGTCTTACTGCCACAGTGCTTAACACATCCAGTGTGTGGTCTGGGCAGTATGGTGTCGGCAGTTTGACCGATTACTTGAATAGTTCAGAACTACAAAATCTATCGCAAGTGGCCTTGATGGACGGCGCATATCAGGGACTTGTCAACGCTCAAATTTTAACCGGTGCAGAAGACGCAACCACAGTGGCAGCATTGGTGCAACCTGCTGCAAATCTTGGTGTCACCAATGTTGCTGCTTGGGTCAACGGTACAGCTGATGCTACAACAGCAGCGCAGGTTGAAACCGCCAGCAGACAAGGAATTTATGCAACAGATTTTTACAATACCTACTTCACACAGTTGTTCCCTGCTGTGGATCCGGGTGGCTTTGTGAACACTGCTCAACGTACACAATTGGATCAACTGGTCGCAGCCATTATCAGCAATCCCAAAGTACCTAGTATTAACTTTTCTGACGCCAGTGCAGCAGAATTAGCAGGCAATGCAGCCGCAGTCACGGTCACAGGTGAAGGTACTTTTAGGCTTAATCCTTACCGTGGACAAACATCGTAAATACTAGATCATGGCTACCTTTATTGGATTTAACACACAAAACCAACCCAAGAAATTTACCTTGGTGGATCAGGAATTAATCAAACGCGATTTGCTGAATGCATTTAACATACGCCAAGGTCAACTGGTAGGCAGGCCCGAAGTTGGAACCAACATTTGGGACAATTTGTTTGAAAATCAATCTGATCAGTTGCGCACAGTGCTAACGAACGAAATACAACGAGTGGTGGGATTAGATCCCAGAATTCAGTTGACCAGTTTAGAGATATTTCCTCAACAAAATGGCATTCTTTTGCAGGTAGGACTGACATTTGTGCCCAGTACCGATGCGCAGCGACTGGCCTTGTTCTTTGATCAGCAAACGCGCAGCGCCAGCTATGTCACTTAACACAGCCGTTTATTTTCACAATAAATAAAACAACACCACACTACTATGGCCAAATCCACTAGACAAACTGCAATTTTCGGGGTAGAAGACTGGAGAAGAATCTACCAAACCTACCGCGAAGCTGACTTTCAGAGCTATGACTTTGAAACCTTGCGCAAGAGCTTTGTTGACTATTTGCGCCAATACTACCCAGAAACATTCAATGACTACATTGAATCTAGCGAATTTATTGCCTTGCTGGACCTCATGGCATTTATGGGGCAAGCCATGGCGTTTAGAAATGATCTAAACACCAGAGAAAACTACTTAGACACAGCCGAACGCCGTGATTCAGTGGTTCGTCTTGCCAACCTTGTGAGCTACACTCCCAAGCGTAACATTGCTGCGTCAGGCTACTTAAAAGTTTTTTCGGTACAAACCACAGAGAATGTCACAGACATCAACGGTATTAACCTAGCCAATGTCACTGTGAATTGGGCCGATCCTACCAACCCCAATTGGCAAGAACAATTTACTGCTATCATAAACGCCAGCCTGGTAGATAGCCAGCGTGTGGGCCGTCCAGGTAATCGAACCACAATTTTGGGTGTACGCACCGACCAGTACACTGTTAATCTAGTGCCAGGATTCTTGCCGGTGATACCTTATACTGCCACCATTGATGGTATCAGCATGCCTTTCGAAGTGGTGTCAAGCACTGCTGTCAACAAAGAATTTGTTTACGAACCTAGTCCTAGACCCAACGGTGAGTTTAATGTGTTGTTTCGCAATGACCAACTGGGATTTGAAAGCGCCAACACTGGATATTTCTTTTATTTCAAACAAGGCACATTACAAAATCAAGATTTCAACTTGGCCGAGCGTGTGAGCAATCGCACTGTGGATATCAACATTGAGGGCGTTAACAACACTGATCGTTGGCTGTACCAACTTGACAACGTGGGCAGTATTTCCAAGGAGTGGACCTATGTGCCTAGTGTGTATGCTGCAGCGGCCGAACAACAAATCACAAGTCCACGAACAGTTTATAGCACTAGCAGTAGAACCAACGACCAAATCACATTGAATTTTGGTGATGGTGTGTTCTCGGCCATACCAGTGGGTCAGTTCCGTTGTTATGTGCGTTCATCAAATGGTTTGCAATACATTATCAATCCAGAAGAGATGCAGGCTGTGCAAGTGCCTATCAGCTATGTGAGCCGTACAGGTCAGTTACAGACTATTACTTTTACCTGCGGTCTTACTACACCAGTTAGCAATTCTCAGCCACGAGAAACCATTGCTGAAATCAAGCAACGTGCACCAGCTCGTTACTACACACAGAATCGCATGGTCAACGGTGAAGATTACACCAACTTTCCGTTCACTGCTTACAATTCAATTATCAAAAGCGCAGCATTGAATCGTAGTGCCATTGGTACAAGTAGATATCTTGAACTGGTGGATCCCACCAACAAGTATTCAAGCACAAACATTTTTGCCAGCGACGGTGCATTGTATCAAAGTCTTACATTGCCTACCTTCTTGTTTACTTTTGCTACCACCAATGAGATCAACAATGTTATTGTGAACCAAGTACAACCTGTGTTGGCTGGTTATGAAATGCAACAGTTTTACTATGGTTACTTTCCACGTGTGAGCCTAAGCACATTGCCAACCACTTGGCATCAAAGCACCACACTGGCCAATGAGACCACTGGATATTTTGTCAATGCTCTGGGTAATCCTGTGAGCATTGGTACTTACAGCAGCAGTAATCTCAAATACATTGTGGTGGGAAGTTTGGTAAAATTTGTTCCACCCGCTGGTTATTTCTTTGACGCCAACAACAGATTGGTAGCAGGCCTACCAACCCAACCCAATGAAAAATTAATTATCTGGGCCAGTCCCACTGGCGTGGTATTAGATGGTACCAATCAGGGACAGGGCAACTTTAGCAATGGCGTGGGACCTGTGACACTGAACAACTTTGTACCCACCGGTGCCATAGCCAGTGAAGTAATACCGCTGTTTGTGACCGACTTGCCCACTGCATTTGAGCAAAGCATGGCCGAGCAAGTGTTGCTTCAACGCAATTTTGGCATTGGCTATGACAGCCTGGGCACAATTACCGGTACCCCAGGTACCTGGTACTTGATCACCAGTACCAACCTAGATCAAAACGCTGCCTGGAGTCAGGTCAATGCTGGCAGCACAGCAGGTGTTAACAACGATGCTAGTTGGCTAGTACAATTTGTCACAGATGGTGTGACTTACACAGTGACATCGCGAGCCTTGGATTACTTTTTTGGCAGTGTGATACAAACAAGATTTTTCTACTATGGTGGCGAACCAATTTTTGACAGCAGAACAGGCACTGTGATTCGCGACTATGTAAATGTGTTGAAAACCAACAGCAGACCCGACAGTGCATTGCCTCAAAACACAGATATTCGACTGCGCATTGCAGGACAGCCTGTGCTAAGTGATGGTTATGTGGATGATTATCAAGTGCTAGTCACATTTGAAGATTCAGACAGCGACGGTGTGCCTGATGATCCCGACTTCTTCAACGAGATTGTGGCACCCAACGTCAACCCCACACAGAAACTGGTGTTTTTCCAACGCATAGTAGATTTTGATAACTTACAACGCTATGTGCTGATTGACAGTGGTATTGTTAATTCCGACTACGCAACTAAAAATGATATCGAACTGGTCAAGTTACAGTATGTGTCAGGACAGATTTTTTATGCCTACAATCAGACTACCACAATAGATAACTATACATTCACCGGCACCTTTTATCAACTGTTGATTGCCACAGATGGATCCAGATACCTACAGTTGCTCACAGACTACATTGCGCGAACTGGTCGTCAAGACCTAGCTTTTCAATATCGTCACAACAGTCCGTTGACCAGCAGAATTGATCCTGCTACCACAAACATCATTGACGTTTATGTGGTCACACAAGAATACTATATTCAATATCAAAATTACATCAGAGATGTCACAGGAACTGTGCCAGAACCCACACCACCTACCATTGATGAACTAAACACTGCCTATAGCGGATTACAAGATTATAAAATGTTAAGCGACACAATGATTCTAAATTCTGTGCAGTTCAAACCATTGTTTGGTAACAAAGCCCAACCAGATCTTCGTGCCACTATCAAAGTCATCAAAGCCTTTGACACCACTGTCACAGACAGCGAAATCAAAAACTTGGTAGTCACTGCTATGAATGATTATTTTACCATTGACAAATGGGACTTTGGCGCTACATTTTATTTTTCGGAACTGGCAGCATATATCCATCAACAAATAGGCACTGTGGTCAGTTCAGTTGTATTGGTACCAATCAATCCTCAAAAGAGTTTTGGTGATCTATACGAAATTAGATCCGAACCCAATCAAATATTTGTCAACGCTGCCAATGTAAACAACGTTGAAGTCATCAGTGCGCTGACCAGCACTAATATCCGTACCGCACCTGGTAGTGGAGTAATTTAATGGCCAGTGTACGCACAGTAGAACTACTGCCAGAGATTTTTCAGACTGACACCAACAAGATGGTGCTGGGCGCCACACTGGATCAGTTGACACAAGAGCCTAACTTCAAAACCATTCAAGGTTATGTGGGACGCAGTGTGGGTCCTGGGGTAAATCCCAATGACAAGTATGTAACCGAACCCACTGCCACCAGAACAGATTATCAACTAGAACCCGGCGTGATCAGCCTTGATCCAGCCAATGTTCAAAGTATAACCAATGCCATAACCTATCCTGGCATGATTGATGCATTGTCTTTGCAAGGCGCCAATACCACCAAAGCAGATAGACTGTTTACCAGTAATTACTACACCTGGGATCCGTTTATTGATTTTGACAAGATGGTCAACTACAGTCAATACTACTGGTTGCCTTCTGGTCCAGATGCAGTGGATGTGTTTGCCGGCACAGTGCCGCTAACTGACAACTTTGTGGTCACACGAGCCAACGGTGTGTACACATTTTCTGGTGTGGAAGGAGATAACCCCACACTGACCTTGGTTCGTCAAGGCAACTACACATTTCAAGTGGCACAAAATGCCACAGAAACTGTAAACTTTAGAGTTACCAACCGAAGCAATAATGCTTTCTTGATTGACGGTATTGCCAACCCAACATTGACCTTGGTACGTGGCAATACCTATGTGTTTAATTTGTTGTTGACTGGCGACTATAAGTTTACCATTCAATCAACTCCGGCATTCAATGTTAACAATGATTATAATGATGGTGTGAGCCGTAACAGTAGCAGTGCAGGATTACTGACATTTACAGTGCCTCAAGATGCACCCGACACCTTGTATTACAGCAGCAAAAATGAATTTTTAATGGCCGGTACATTTAATATTGTCAACGGTACTCCGGGCACAGGTCCTGGATTTTGGATTCAAACAGATCCAGGTGTCAATGGTCGATTGCCTTATGCTCCCAACATCAGCAGCAGAGATGTGTTGGGTGTGATCAATAATGGTGAAGATCTTGGCACAGTAACTTTCAATGTGCCCTTGGCCACAGCACAGAGTTTTTACTACAATCTCACTGACATAGGTAGTGTAGATTTGATAGTGGCTGATTTGCAGTTTGATCAGATCAACAATGTGTTTGTGGATCAATTTCTTGCTGAGTATGGCGGCATTGATGGTATTAGAAATCTCAATGGTCGTACCTTGGTTTTTCTCAATCAAATTCCCGATGCTCAGGACGGTGGTTGGCTAGTTACCACACAGTTTGACCCATTAGCACAAGACTCGGCCAACAACGGCTTGACTGGTAGCTATGATACTACCACATTTGATCAAACCACACCCATAGACGATGTAGCCCTGCGCTACAGTGTGTGGCAGATTCAATATGTACAGGCCGTGGGCGGCAGTTATTACATGAAGCTGGTCAGTGTTGAGGCGGTCAACAACCTGGAAAAATTCAACATATTGTATGGTGATGTTTACGCCAGCACCAATTGGTATAAAAATTCCTCTGGATATTTTGAACAGATTCCGCTGTTGACTGCTGCAAAAAATTTACTGTACTATCAAGACGGTACTGATCCTGAGATTTTTGGTCAAATAAGACTGATTGACCAAGTGGACGCCGGAGTTCTTAATGTTGACGAAATTATCGGCAAAAAGAACTATACCAGTCCCAATGGAGTGGCATTTACCAATGGTCTCAAGGTACAATTTATTGGTCAAGTCACGCCTTCAAGTTATGCTGGCAACCAGTATTATGTAGAGGGTGTGGGCGTAGCAATCAAATTGCTGCCGGTGACCAATTATGTGACCCCTGAGACCTATACCGAGAGTGCAACTGTTCCATTTGATAGTACACCGTTTGATGTAGGCAATTTTGATGCCAGTTTGAATCAACCTCTGGTACCAGACTACCTGACCATCAACAGAGCCAGTCCTGATCTCAATGCTTGGACACGCAGTAACCGATGGTTTCACGTTGATGTGATCAACGCAGCAGCTCAGTACAACAACATCCTTCCTGTGTTGGACAATGCTTACAGAGCCAAACGACCTATTCTTGAATATCGTGCTGGTACCAGATTGTACGACTTTGGTACCGAATCTAAACAACCAGTTGACATAATTGACTTTTCTGTGACAGATGCATTCAGCACCATTGAAGGCAGCACTGGTTATGGCACAGACGGATACAACTTTACAGATGGTACTCGTGTTATCTTTGCCCGAGATGCTGACCCAGATGTACGAGACAAAATTTATGTGGTGCAGTTTATAACACCAGATACTGTGCCACCCCTGATTGCAGAACCTATTATTAACTTGACTCCTGCCACTGATGCTGATGTACTATTTGACAACACTGTGGTCTGTCTCAGCGGTCAGACATTGCAAGGAAAAAGTTTTTGGTACGACGGCGTAAATTGGATCAAAGCACAACAAAAAACCGGCGTAAATCAAGCACCGTTGTTTAATGTTTATGACTCAGCGGGTATAAGCCTCAGTGATGCCGTAAAGTATCCCAGCTCAACATTTGTGGGCAGTAAACTGTTTTCCTATGCCATAAACGCCAGTGGTGTCACTGACCCTGTGTTGGGTTTTGCGCTACGTTATCTCAGTTTGGCCAATGTGGGCGACATCGTATTTGACAACAATCTTTACACTGAAACATTTACCTATGTCAAAAATAAAATAACAACCACCGACAACATCAGCATAGGTATTGTGCGCCAATATGCATCACGCACTGTGTTTGAAAAAGAACTGGGATGGCAACCAGCCATAACCAAAGGTTACACACGACAACAATTCAAATTCACCTATGATGGTCGTCCGTTGCAGTTAGACATAGCAGTTTTACCCAATGGTGCCATTCCAAGTGTGCAGGTGTTTGTGGGATCAGTTTTTGTAAGCCCTGGTGATTACACAGTGTCCACTACCAGCAATTCCACCACAATCACACTTAACAACGTTTACATTCCGGGCGATGTGATTGAAGTGGTAGTGATCAGTGATCAAGCCAGCAGTGTGGGATTTTATCAGATTCCCAGTAACTTAGAAAATAATCCCTTAAACGTTAATAGTCCGTATTTTACACTTGGTACAACAAGAGCTCATTATGACACTATGGGTCAAAACTTGTTGGCCCTGGTGGGACCAATCAACGGTGCTAATAATAGTAGAGACCTAGGTAACATTGGTCGTTATGGCGAAAACATTGTGCAACAAAGTTCGCCACTGACCTTGGCTGGTTATTTCATGCGCAGTGCAGATTATAACATTTTTGCTGCCCTGAGCTTTAACGATCGAGAGTACACCAAATTCAAAACACAGTTGTTGGACACAGTTGTTCAAAACGACTACATTAACATGACTGTGCCAGAAATTCTCAACAGTGCCATGGCTGAAATAGTAGAAGGGCGCAGCAGTCTCAATCCATTCTACTGGAGTGACATGGTACCCACTGGTAGTGTGTTTGCACAGAGCAGCACTACAATTACACCCATCAGCACTAATGTATTTTCCACAGTTCAAACCTATAACTTTACCAGCTCAAATTATCTTGGACTGTTGGTTTATGTAAATGACATACTGTTACAAATCAATTACGAATACACTGTGGCTGTGGATGCACCTAGCCTGACCATTACTGCTCCACTGGCAGTGGGCGATGTGGTTCGTATTGAAGAATACAATCCCACATATGGTAACTATGTGCCCAACACACCTACTAAGATGGGTTTGTATCCAGCATATCGTCCCAGAATTTATGTTGATGATACCTATGTTGAAGCTAGATTGGTAATTCAGGGTCATGATGGCAGTATCACCGTGGCCTTTGGAGACATTAGAGATGAGATCCTGTTGGAATTTGAAACAAGAATTTTCAATAACTTAAAGATCAAATCTGCTATTCCATTACCAGTGGTAGAGGTAGTGCCAGGACAATTTAGAACCACAGACTATTCACTGAATGAAATCAACAGCATTGAATCCTCTAGTTTCTTGAGCTGGATTGGTTGGAACAATTTAGATTACAAAACACAGACTTACTTTGCCAACAACCAATTTACATGGAATTACAGTGCAGCCGGCAACAAACTCACCGGAGACAACACCAGAAGCGAAGAGCCACTGCTGGGTGCATGGCGCGGTATTTATAATTATTTTTACGACACCGATTCGCCACAAAGCACTCCATGGCAACTGATTGGCTTTAGTGAAAAGCCCACTTGGTGGAATGATGTGTACGGTCCAGGACCATACACTAGCGATAACTTGGTGTTGTGGGACGACATGGCACTAGGGTTGGTGGCAGATCCTATTGTACCTTATATTCGTCCAGAGTATGCAAGACCCAACTTACAACAGGTCATTCCCACAGGCACAGAAGGTCAACTGCTGAGTCCATTTGAAAGTGTGGTAGGCTTGTATGACAGTACCCAATGGCAAAAGAGTTGGGTGTTTGGTGACAACGGTCCCGTAGAAGCATCGTGGCGCAAGAGTTCCAGTTATCCATTTGCCATCATGCGCATGTTGGCCTTGACCAGACCTGCAGAATTTTTCAGTTTGTTTGCTGATCGCGACCTTTACAAATACAACACTGAATTTGGTCAGTACCTATACAATGATCGTTACAGACTGGATGCCAATGGTGTTGAGGTTTATGGCAACGGTGTCAGCAAAGCCAGTTATATCAACTGGATTGTGGATTACAACCAACTGTCAGGATTGAACAGCACCGACCTGCTCACAGCCGACTTGAAGAATCTTGATGTGCGTCTGTGCTACCGTATGGCATCATTTACTGACAAACAGTATCTCAACATCTACACTGAAAAATCCAGTCCCAATAGTACAAACAGCAGCTTGTTGTTACCGCCAGAAAGTTACAAGTTACTGGTCTACAAAAACCAACCATTTGATCGTGTGGGCTACAGTGCGGTTACTGTGCAAAGATCGGGCACTGGTTATGCTGTGATTGGTTATAGTTTGCAAAATCCCTATTTCAATATCTTGATCAGTAACCCCAGCGGCAAAAAGCAACGAATCAGTGCCGGTGGTTCCACTGTACTGGTTCCTATAGAGTATACCAAGAACGTGGCTCAAGTGCCCTATGGCTATGTGTTTGCCAATGCCACCATGGTTGTGGATTTCTTGTTGAGCTATGGTGCACTGTTGGCCAGACAAGGATTGATGTTCGATGGTGTAGAAAATGGCTATGTGCTAAACTGGAATCAAATGGCACAAGAGTTCTTGTACTGGGATAACCAAGGTTGGGCAGATGGTGCCATTATCTGTTTGAATCCAGCTGCAGCCATACTCAGCGTGAGCCGCCCACAAAGTATTGTGGATTCGGTCACTGTGATGACTCCTGAAAGTCTAGTGCTAGATCAGAATCGTCAGGTGGTGCCAGCACGTGATTTGGTTATTACGCGCCTGGGCAACGACTTCAGTGTGCGCACAGTGACCAATCAAATTATTTCGTTCCTGGATGTTAAATTTACCAGTTATGAAACCATGGTGGTCTTAGACAATGTCAGCATATTCAATGACTTGATTTACAATCCTGCTACCAGTGCCCGTCAAGGTAGAATTTATGTGCGTGCCACAGTCAGTGCGGAATGGAACGGTCAACTAGATGCCCAAGGCTTCATACTGAACGATCTTAACACCATCAAGGAATGGCAGCCCTATAAGAAGTACACCAAAGGCGAAATCGTTCTTTACAAGCGAAACTATTGGAGTGCACAAGACATTGTGCAGCCCAGTGCCGAATTCAACAGCTCGCAGTGGGTCAAGAGTGACTACACAGCCATACAAGGTGGCTTGTTGGCCAACCTGCCCAACAAGAGCAACGAACTGGCCAACAGCTACGACACATTCAATGCCAACTTTGCAGTGGATCAAAATCTCTTTGCCTATGGCTTGATTGGATTTAGACCCAGACAGTATATGAGTGCCTTGGACCTCAGCGACACCAGTCAGGTCAATGTGTATCAGCAGTTTATCAAAGACAAAGGCACAATACTCAGCGTTGACTTGTTTGGTAATGCCAATCTTGGCAAAGAAGTTGCTGAATACTATGTGCGTGAAAACTGGGCAATCTTACAGGCCACTTATGGTGCCAATGCCAACAAAACATTTATTGAATTTCAGTTAAACCAGGCCTTACTAAGAGCAGATCCGTCAGTGTATCAAGTAATTGAACCTGCTCAACCCAGCTTGGCAGATCAAACTGTTTTATACAGCAAGGTATGGCGCACTGGTCGCCCACTGTCGTCGCCCAATATCTTTACCACAATCTATCCAGAGATCACAGACACAGCTTTACCCAGTGCAGGTTATGTGAACATAGATGATGTAGACATCACTGTGTTTAATTTGGCCAGCAACTTGAATCTTGATGCAGCCACTCTTGAAACTGTAGGCATAGGCACCACTATATGGGCAGCCAAGATAAACGATTATGATTGGGGTATCTACCGCTGCAGCCCAGTACCAGGTCGTATTGAATCTGTGACCAGCAACCTAAATGGCACCAGCAGCGTGGTATTCAGTCAAACACATGGACTATCAGTTGGCGCTGTGGTCATATTAAAGTATGTGGATACCCAAGTTGATGGCGTGTATCGAGTGCTGGCAGTACCCTCTATTAATACAATTACCATTGACCTAACATTTACCAATACTGTAGTGGCACAAGGTCTGGCCTTTTTCTTACAGACACAACGAGTGGCCCAGGCCAGCGATGTGATCAACTTGCCTTATGCCCAAAGCCTGGTTCCTGGTGCCAAAGCCTGGGTTGATAACAACGGATCTGGACATTGGGAAGTACTAGAAAAACAAGCACCCTTTGTGGAAGGTGCAGTATTGAGCGCCACGGTTCCTGTGTCCAACAGCGGCTTTGGATCTAGTGTTGCTCAAGGACAAAACAATCTTTCGGCCTTGATTGGTTCGCCCACCGACGGTGCTGCTGGCGCGGTTTATACATGGTTACGGGATCAAACCAATCAGTACATTCAAACCAACATATTGACATTAGGAACCACAAGCACAGCAGGTTATGGTAATGCAGTCAAAATTGGCACCAATACATGGGCAGCGGCCGGAGCCAGTGCCAGCAACAGCAGCCAAGGTTATGCGGCAGTAATCTATCGCCCAGCACAAAGTAACGTTTTTGATCAACGACAACTATTGGTCGCACCAGATCAAAATTTTGGAGCTGGTGAATTTGGTTATGATGTTGCTATCAGCAGAGATGAACGCTGGATGTACATTGGTGCACCTGGCAACAACACTGTGTATGCCTATGGTCGTGTAGACATTGATGAAAATCAATATGTGACCTATGTGGGTGATGGCTCAACCGTAGTTTATAATTTCTCAGATTCTATTTCAATTACCAATGGCGAGCAACTGACTGTGGTGGTCAACAATGTGGTGCAGGTATATGGCATTGATTATACAACTACAAGTACCAACGTGGTGTTTGTAACAGCACCAGTACAGTCCTTACCAATTTTGATTAGACGCAGAACATCGTATCAACTGGATAAAAACACCTACTACTCAATCTCGCAAAACGCCACTTCTGGTGGAGGCAGTGGAGCCAAGTTTACAGTGACCAATCTCCGTGGTGTATACACCACAACATTAGTGTCAGGTGGTACTGGTTATGCCAATGGCAATACTGTCACAATCTATGGTGCAAACATAGGTGGCGCAACACCTGCCAACAATCTTGTTATAACTGTGACTGCAGTTGATGGCGGTGCAATCACTGCATTTACTACCGCAGGCAGTGGTATCAGCAATACCAGCATCTTTACTATCACTCCTTACTTGGCCACAGTGAGCGATATATTCTCGTTTACTGTGACAGTGAATGGAGACTTACAAAGACCCTTCCAAGACTACAGTTTCAACACAGACAGTGCGCTGTATGCAGATGAAATTGTGTTTAACAATGTGCCTGCAGCAGGAGCAAACATTGTTGTAACTGCACTGAGTTATTTCCAGTTTGTGCAAGCAATCACAGTGTCAGGATTGAGCAACACTGCTAGATTTGGCAACAGCGTGAGCACCACCACAGATGGTCGTCAAGTGTTGATTGGTGCGCCCAGTGACAGCACTACCAACTATGCCAACAGCGGTGCAGTGTATGCATTTGATCGCAGTGTGATTCGTTACATTGTGAGTGATCCCACTACATTAACCTATGCATTGCCTGCGGGATGGCAAGAACCAGTGTCAGTGGTGTTAAACAACGAATTCTTAGTCAACAGCGCACAATTCCTTGATGGTACATTCAGTGTGGTAGGTAACAATGTGGTGCTGTCTAGTTCACTGACCTTGGCTGTGGGCGACATTATTGAAATTGAAAGCAATATATTCCGTCAGGTACAAAAGTTTGCTGCTGGCTCACCAACTCAAGCAGCAGGTTTTGGCACTGTAATCAACGTGTGCCCCACAAATTGTAGCGTATATGCCAGCTCGCCATTGGATGGGTCAGTGTTGCCTGATGCAGGTAGCGTAGACCGCAGAACCAACCAGGCAAGATTGTATGGAGTGATAACATCCACTGTATCCAATGCTGCGCTGACCCCGGGCAACACAATTCGCATCAATAACACACCGGTTACAGTACCCAATGCTCCAGATAATACTGTGGATGGCCTGGCCGCTGCTATCATAGCAGCAGGAATACCCAATGTTACTGCCACAGTCAGCAACGGTCTTTTGACCATCAGTGTGATCAATCTAGCTGCGGCCGATGAATTCAACCGACTCAGCGTGTTACCAGGAGTGTCGGGCACAGCGTTTGCAGATCTAGGTTTTGAACCCTATGCATTTGCTCAAACCATTGTAAGTCCTAATCCTGTGGATTTTGCCTACTTTGGTCAGAGTCTCAACATCGATAGTAGTGCATTAACCTTGGTAGTAGGTGCACCAGGCGGCACCACTGCAATACCTACCACATTCGACAATGGCACTACCTATTTTGATGCACACAGCACAAACTTCTTCAAGTACATTGTTCAAGGTGGTGCTGTGTACACTTACGATTACTTGCCCAGTGTCAACAGTAGTGTGTCTAATCCGGGCAAGTTTGTATTTGGCCAGGAAGTGTATGATAACTCCATAGTGCTGGGAGACCAGTGGGGAGCCGCAGTCAATTACACCAGTGGCCGACTACTTGTGGGTGCACCAGGCAGTGATCTGGGTGACAGCAGTCTAAACTATGGTCGTGTGGCCAGCTTTGATAACCCTACACTGCGTCCGGCCTGGACTCCAATCCATGTACAGCAACCAGTGGTAGATGTTTATTTGATCAATTCTGTGTTTATGTTTGATCGACTGCAGAGTTCGGCCACTGAATTCTTTGACTGGTTTGATCCACTACAAGGTAAGATCCTTGGCGCTGCCAGACAGAATATAAATTACATTGGTGCTGTGGATCCTGCACAATACAACACTGGTATCATTAATAACAATGGTAACTTCTGGGGCGAAGCCAATCTTGGACAGATTTGGTGGGATACTAACAGTGTGCGATTCATTGATCCCAATCAAGACAATCTGGCCTACGCTGCACGCCGTTGGGGACAGTTGTTCCCAGGCAGCACAGTAGAAGTGTATCAGTGGGTGCAGAGCACAGTACCACCTAGTGCCTACACCGGTCCGGGAACCCCACGTGATACAACCTCATACACTCAAGTTTCTGGCCTAGACAGCAACGGTATAATCAGCACCTTCTATTATTTCTGGGCCAAGGACATTACCACAGTACAAACTACTCTGGGTAAAACACTCAGTACCACCGGTATTGCCAGATACATTGAAGAACCCAGAAGCAGTGGCATACCATATGTGGCCTTCCTTGATGCCAGCACTGTGGCCATCTACAATGGCTTGCCATATATCAGCGCACAAGATACCATCTTGCATGTCGACTACGAGCAGCAGGCAACCATTAATAACATTCACCAAGAATTTGAGTTAATTGCAGCCGACGTTGCTGACAGTTTCTTAAGCAGTAACCTGTATAGAAAACTTCAAGACAGTTTCTGTGGTGTAGACACAGCCGGTGCTGTGGTGCCAGATCCAAACCTAAGTCCAGCAGAACGCATTGGTGTACAGTTCCGCCCACGCCAGAGCATGTTTGTCAACAGATTCTTAGCACTGCAGAACTACCTAGAGCGAGCCAATGCTATCTTGTTGCAATATCCAATAGTGGAAAACCGCAGCCTGAGCTTGCTGAACAGCAGAGAGCCCGAACCCACTGCAGCCAGTGGCGCTTGGAACCTGCGAGTAGCCAATCTAGAAGAACTCAGTTTTCAAAATCTCTACGCTGTGCCCATTGGATATCGTTATCTAGTGGTCAGCGACAGCAGTCAAGATGGTCTATGGACCATTTACAGTGTGGAACAAGTTAATTCTGTGCGTTACACCGAACTAGTACGCATACAAAATTATGACACACGTAACTATTGGTATTATACCACTTGGTACTTGCCTGGATACAACAAGAGTCAAAAACCAATAACACAGGTTCCCAACTATGCAAGTCTTGCGACCCTGAATGTTCCGGTGGGTTCTAGTGTCAAAGTCACTGCCAATGGTCAAGGCAAGTTTGAA